>OGSI01000001.1_pt1 | contig 267944 bp, 229 predicted proteins | sample 1573831 | NCBI WGS metagenome assembly OGSI01 (sample SAMN03295854, study PRJEB24534) | human gut metagenome | isolation source: fecal sample 4 from infant 8 | host: Homo sapiens | place: USA: Pittsburgh, PA | collected 2014-07 | reverse complement strand
AAAACACCGAAAGAGATAATTGAAAGGGGTGTTGCATTGACAGATTGAATCTACACGAGCGTTAACACTTCTGCGGGTGGCAACACGCAAGATAATAAGATCAGCTATTCCGTCAGCGCCGCCTCTAACAGCGGTAATTACGGTAATCTGAATCAAATAAGTGGCTATGGTTCATTAAATAGCGCATACGGTCCTCTTGGATTATCGGCTTCATTCGGCGATGACAACAGCAAGCAATATTCCGCATCCTATAGCGGGGGCATGGTATTGCATTCCGGGGGCATTGCATTCGCACCGGGAAGTATTGGTGACAGCGATGCACTGGCGCTGGTAAAAGCCAGCGGTGCGAAAGGAGCAGGTATTGGCTTCGGCAGTAGTGAAATTGGTGATTCCGGTTACGGCATTTTACCTTATATGTCGGCTTATCGTGAAAACCGTGTTTATCTGGATATCAGCACCCTGGAAAACGACGTTGAAATTACAAACACCAGTGAAATTACTGTTCCTCGTAGCGGTTCTGTGGTGCTGGTTAATTTTGAAACGAACGAAGGTCGTTCACTGATATTAGAGCTCCAGCGAACCGATAAAGGGTTTATTCCTCTGGGTGCAGATGTATTAAATGAGAAAAATGAATCTGTCGGCACCGTCGGTCAGGCGGGTCAAGCTTATGTCCGTGGCGTAGAGGATCAAGGCGTACTGCACGTGGTCTGGGGAAATGATAAGGACAGTAAATGTGACGTCCGTTATCAGGTTTTACAAAACGCTCAAAAAGTAGGACTTACAACGGTACTTAATAACCAACAGTGCCAATAGTAATTATTCAGGAAAATAGATGAGAGTGAGTATGAAAAAAAATCTTAAGCTGTCGGTCGTTGCCATGACGATGCTTGCGTTATCAGGTTCAGCGCTTGCCAACGGCACCAATCTGGATGTGAACTTCACCGCCAATATTCGCGAAACCACTTGCGATATGAAACTGGTTGGCGGTACGGGCTCCGATACGCAACAAACGCTGACTATTGGTAGCAATAGCCAGGTGCGTATTGACGATGTGAAGGCCGGTACTGCGAATGCCAATTTCAAAATCGTGATCGTTGAATGTCCGGCATCCCTGACCTCGCTGAAAACCACGGTAAAAGGGTCACCATCGGGTTATTTGACCACGGGGCTAGTCAACCAGATCACTAAAGCAAACGGTGGTGCAGATTATTCTGCGGTCGAAATTGCCAGAGCAGATACACCGCTGGCTCCATTCACTATTAACTCTACCGTTGATACAGAGCGCCTGGTCTGGACTGCAACAGAAATCCAAAACAAGGAAGTACCTTTAGTTGCCACACTACGTGAAACCCAAACAAACAAAATGACCATTGGCGATTTTCAGGCTGTGGCGACATTTGAATTTAGCTACGAGTAATTGGTGCAGGAAACCGGAGCAACATTATGAAATTTAAATCCACTTTTATCGCCCTGTCCGTTTCTACCCTTCTGTTCTCTGGAATGGCAAGTGCAGCAATTACAGGTACCAGCAGCGTCGAAATGACGATTAAAACCAAAGTTGTATCAGGCACATGTACTGCAAAAGTGCTTAACGATGCCGGTACTGCAGCCACTGAAATTGCTTTTGGCGAAGTATATAAATCCGATCTGGTGAACAAAACCCGCGTTAAGCCGCTCAAGATTGCCTTCACCAACTGTTCTGGTGTAACGAAGGCAACAGTAGCAGCCGCAAAAGGCGCTGGTGGGGAGTGCAGTGGCACAGGTAAGAACGGTGACTCCTACTCAGGTGGCTTAGCAACAGGCTTTGAAATCTGGTCAGGCGTTGTCGATACTGGGCTACTCATGAGCTGCAACACCCCTCCAGCAGCACAGGAAGTCACCATTTCTAATGGCATCGGTGAATTTCCAATGACTTCCCGCATCGTAGTAGGCCAGGGTCAAACCATTGCTGATGTTGGCACAGGTGCCGTTAGTGCACCGGTCACGTTCACCATCGCCTATCAATAATTCCAGGGACCACTATGCAACAATCACCGTTTACTTTACACCAGCCCGGTCTGATGTTGCTTATCGGTCTGGCTGGTAGCACTCTGCCTGGCGTAAGCCAGGCAGGTTCAGGTATGGATGTAAACCTGACGGCAAACATTGTTAACAATACATGCCAGCTCAGCGTCGAAAACGGCGGGGAAATCTATTTGCCCACCGTTGCCCGAGACTGGTTTTATAACAGAGATAAGAGCGACCGTTTAACGCCGACCGATGATGAAGCAGGCACGCCCTTCACCATTCACGTAGATAACTGCTATGCGGGCGGTGGAGAGGGTGCAGATATTAACCAACTGAAATTTAGTTTTTCACCGCAGAATGGTTTCTGGAGTAACCAAAACCAGGTGTTTAAAAACGATGCGACAGCCGGCGCAGCTGAAAATGTGGGTATCGTTATTTTCTCTGAAAAATACAAAACGAACGTTTTGAAAAGTGACGGTACGTCTAACGTTATTTACGACGTTGCTGGAAGCAGTGAGAGCTATATAAAGGATTATGGATTTTACGCACGCTATCAGAACGTAGGAACCGTCACCAGCGGCACGGTGATGAGCAGCGTTCTGGTGAATGTGAGCTACGAATAAAGGGATTTATGATGAAGAAACTACTGACTCTATTAGAGTTTATGGCGCTCGGGATTTCTGGCGCAACGCATGCGTACGAGTGCAAATTTTACGCCGGAGCAGACGATGTGTTAATTATGTCCCCGGGTACACAACCGGTGATTACCCCCCTGCCCGTGGGCACGGTAACCGCCCCAACGCAGATCAGCTCCACGATCATTATGGAGACAACACCGACGTTAAGATCGCACTGCGCAGGCGGCGATGACGGCGGAGATGTTTATCAGTTAACCGATAATGCAATGGAGGAGACGAGCATTGATGGCAAAGCCGCTTTTCGTACAAACATCCCAGGGATTTACTACACGCTGGCGTTTTTCCCGGATGGTAATGGCGTAACGGCATGGTTCCCCCCAAACGCGAACACATTTTATAGAACAGGTATCATCGGGTATGACTATGGGCTTCTTGATGAGAAAAACTGGCACGTTCGTATGGAAATTTGGCAGACAAATGGGTTCACAGGTGTACCCGCAGATGAAAATTTCCTGACTGCGAGCAGTGGCCCTATCGGTCAAATTATTATTGGTAACCCTAATGGGACAACAAAAGATGATCATCCACGTCCGCTGGTGAATATGTCCCAGATGTCATTCAGTATTCCCTTAAACCGTCCAACGTGTGCATTACGCGCCCCGACAACGGTGAATCTGGGGGACTGGTATCCCGCAGAAGTCGAAAACGGTAATACCACTAAAGTCGGGTTTCAGATTACGGGGACATGTATAAATACAGTGAAGGTTGAATATACATTATCATCCACTCATACCACCTCAGATAAAAAGTATTTTACTAACGCCGTTGAAGGTAATAGTGGAGTAACCGCGGCAGGAGGCGTCGGCGTCAGGATTCTGGATAATCAGGGTGATAACTATCCTGTTCCAGCTGATAGCTATGCGCGAATCCTTGCTGTGGGCGAAGTGATTGGAGTGGACCCGGTGAATTTTGTAGACAGAACCCTTTGGGCTCAACTGGTTAAAATCGGCAGCGAACCTGTGACCGTCGGGACTTTCGGTACCTCTGTTACCTTCCAGATAACCTACGAGTAAACTACCCCTGCGGCTGATTGCTGATCAGCCGCGACATCGTCTCCAGCGAATCCGTTCTTAAGATGTACAGGCGTTTCAGTAAGAACGGATTATCCCCCGGCTTCACCTTTCCTTTCACCGTCGTCACCGCCAGATGGAAACCGGCATCATTCGCCGCCTTTATCGCTTTATTGTCGTAGCCGCCGAAGGGGTAAGAGACATACAGCACGCGCGGGTTAAACTGCGCCAGCGCGCGACGCGAGCGTTCAAAATCAAACAAAATCACGTGATAGCTGCGGCTCAGTAAAATCGGATGCTTATTGGCATCCACGCGGTGCAGGAAGTGGGTATGAGACTGAATATCGAACACATCCTGAATCCCCTTAATCTCCTGCACGCTCATAAACTGCAGGGATTTAGGATCCCACTTCTGCGGATGGCCTTTTATGCGGGAAGAGATAATAAACGCGGTAGCCTTGAAGCCGTACTCTTTCAGCACAGGATAAGCATAGCGGCTGACAGATTTCAGGCCATCGTCAAAGGTTATCACCACCGATTTCGCAGGCAGGTTCATTTTGTTACGCACGTACCCTTCCAGCTGGTACATCGTCAGGGTGGTATAGCCCTGATCGCGAAGCCATGCCATCTGGTTATTGAACGCACGTACGCTGGTCGTCGTGGACGTATGTCGAAAGCGCGTGTTTTCTTCATCGCGCAAAATATGATGGTAGGTCAGAACAGGAAGGCCGTTATCTTCCTGCGCATCCAGGCTGCTGATCCACGCCAGACGATTACCGATGCGGATCTGAAACCAGGTCTGGTTTAAACGGTCTTTAAGTTTGTTCAGGATCGGATAGCGAAGATTGGCGCTTAAGGTGCCGAAGGGTGCGCTGCCGTTGTTCGGGGCGTTATAAACGGGCGTGTCTTTCCACGTTATCAGGTTTTGATTGCTCAGCGGTTTGTTCAAATCCCCCAGGCCATCCTCGACGCGCTGTTTGCCCTGAACCGGCTCCAGATGCCCCTTGTCGATAAAGCCCGTGCCAAATCCGAAGCGAAATTCATAGTAGTCCGCCGCCGCAGGCACCACCGCGAGGATCTGCCCTGCCCGCACGTTGCCAACGTTAATGACGCTGTTGCCGATCTGCGCCCAAATCGCCGCATCTTCGGTGGTTTGCATATATTGAGCAGGCAGTCTTTGCTGACTTAATAAACTGGCAGAAACAGTGCCGGACACGAACATCAATAGCAGGAAAACAATACGCGTGAACATGAGGGTCTTATTCGAAGCGGAAATACTTACGCCATTGTAGCAAAAGCGACATCAATACCAATGTTTAATTCTTATACAGGTCATGCAGCAGGACAAAGGGAGGATTTTTTTGCTGTTGATGCCACAAGCTGCTGACGCCCGGGGTACCCAGCGAAACGATAGCGTTACGGAACGCTGCGCTGGTTAAGGTCTCGCGATGGGGATACATCATTTCAAGCAGTGGAAAGCTAATACCGGAGATCACCTCGCAGCAGTCGTGCTTATGGCTCATCAGGGCCGCAGCACGGTACGGCGCCGCGCCGGATTTATCGGTAAGAAAAATCACGCCGTCTCCGGTGTCGGTTTCATGAAGGGCATCGCACATCATCCGGCCAAGCATGTTGGTACTCAAACCGCGCCAGTAGTTAACCGCGCGACACTGTGGCAGCGGACCAAACCTGGCTTCCAGCTTCAGCAGCATGTCCTGCGCCCGTTCATCGTGGCAGGTGATAACCCATCCCAGCATAACTCTCTCCTTAGCAGGCAAGTAGTTTAGCGGAGTGAAGGTTAGCTTTCGGTGATAACTGTCAAAGAAAGTGCCCGGCAGACAGAATGTCGCCGGGCTGAGGGCTAGCTGCGCAGACCGCGTCCGCGCTGGATCAGATACCAGCACAGCAGGTAGAAGACGATGATGAACACCACCAGCACCGCCACCGTGGTAAACAGCGGCACATCGGTGATGCCGAGGAAGCCAAAGCGGAAACCGCTGATCATGTAGACGATCGGGTTCAGGTGCGACAGCGCCTGCCAGAACGGTGGCAGCAGCGTCAGGGAGTAGAACACCCCGCCGAGATAGGTCAGCGGCGTCAGCACGAAGGTCGGGATCAGGCTGATGTCGTCAAACGTTTTGGCAAACACGGCGTTCAGCAGACCGGCCAGCGAGAAGAGGATCGCCGTCAGGAGCAGGGTCAGGGCCACGAAAAGCCAGGAGTGCACCTGGAACGGCACGAAGAACAGCGAAATGGCCGTCACCAGGATCCCAACACACAGACCGCGCGCCACGCCGCCACCGACGTAACCGGCAATGATCACATGCGTTGGCACCGGTGCCACCAGCAGCTCCTCAATATTGCGCTGGAACTTGGCGCTAAAGAAGGACGACGCCACGTTGGCATAGGCGTTGGTGATCACCGCCATCATGATCAGGCCAGGCACGATAAACTGCATATAGGTAAAGCCGTGCATCTCACCAATCCGGGAACCAATCAGGTTACCGAAGATGATGAAATAGAGCGTCATCGTGATGACTGGCGGCACCAGGGTTTGCACCCAGATGCGCATAAAACGGTTAATCTCTTTCGCCCAGATACTTTTCAGCGCGACCCAGTAAAGATGCGTCATGCCTTGTCTCCTTGTTTATCCTGCACCAGAGAGACAAACAGCTCTTCCAGTCGGTTCGCTTTGTTACGCATACTTAAAACCTGAATACCCTGCGCGCTCAGCTGGGAGAACACGCTGTTAATCCCCTGCTCGCGCAGCACTTCCACTTCCAGCGTTGAGGTATCCACCAGACGATACTGGTACCCTTCAAGCTTCGGTAGCGGGCTCTTTGCCGCCAGATCGAGAATAAAGGTTTCTGATTTCAGCTTGGAGAGCAGGTTCTTCATCGAGGTGTTTTCCACCAGCTCGCCGTGCTGAATGATGCCGATGTTGCGGCACAGCATTTCCGCCTCTTCCAGGTAGTGGGTAGTCAGAATGATGGTGGTGCCTTTGTCATTGAGGTCTTTCAGGAAGCCCCACATGGAGCGGCGCAGCTCAATGTCTACGCCCGCCGTCGGCTCATCGAGGATCAGCAGCTTTGGCTCGTGCATCAGCGCACGGGCAATCATCAGGCGGCGCTTCATCCCGCCGGATAACATCCGGGCGCGTTCGTTACGCTTTTCCCACAGATCGAGCTGCTTGAGGTATTTTTCGCTCCGCTCCAGGGCCTCTTTACGCTCAACGCCGTAATAACCCGCCTGGTTAACGACGATCTGCTGCACCGTCTCAAACGGGTTGAAGTTGAATTCCTGCGGTACCAGACCCAGCTGGCGCTTGGCGTTGACCACATCTTTTTGCAGGTCGTATCCGAACACGCTGACGCGGCCGGAGGTTTTGTTCACCAGCGAGCTAATGATGCCGATGGTAGTCGATTTCCCCGCCCCGTTCGGCCCCAGAAGCGCGTAAAAATCACCGGCCTCTACTTTAAGATCTATTCCGCGCAGCGCCTGAACGCCGCCCGGATAGGTTTTTTTAAGCTGCTCAAGCTCCAGTGCAATTGCCATGAAATTAACTTACCTTCAGTTCTGACACACGTTGTGTGGTTTCATTAAAAGTCGGGTTACCCTATAGTAGCGCAACGCAATTACTCGGTTACAGGTCGCTAACCTCCATGAACAACATAGATACACTCATCAGCAACAATGCACTATGGTCAAAAATGCTGGTGGAGGAAGACCCCGGATTTTTTGGAAAACTCGCGCAGGCGCAAAACCCACGCTTTCTCTGGATTGGATGCTCCGACAGCCGCGTACCGGCGGAGCGCCTGACCGGCCTCGAGCCCGGCGAACTGTTTGTTCACCGCAACGTTGCCAACCTGGTGATTCACACCGATCTCAACTGTCTTTCTGTTGTTCAGTATGCCGTTGACGTTCTGCAAGTCGAGCACATCATCATCTGCGGCCACTACGGCTGCGGCGGCGTGCAGGCGGCGGTTGAAAACACGGAGCTGGGGCTCATTGATAACTGGCTGCTCCACATCCGCGATATCTGGTTCAAACATAGCTCACTGCTGGGCGAAATGCCGCAGGAGCGCCGCATGGATACCCTGTGCGAACTCAACGTGATGGAGCAGGTGTATAACCTGGGCCACTCAACGATCATGCAATCGGCGTGGAAGCGCGGGCAGAAGGTCTCGATCCACGGCTGGGCGTACGGTATTCACGATGGTCTGCTGCGCAACCTGGAAGTGACCGCCACCAACCGCGAAACGCTGGAGCAGCGTTACCGTTCGGGAATTGCCAACCTTCAGCTTAAGCACGTAAACCATAAATAAACAAAGCCGGGTGGCGGCTGCGCCTTACCCGGCCTACATGTGCCCATTCGTAGGCCCGGTAAGCGCAGCGCCACCGGGCAACAAACCGCAATTACTCGTCCAGCAATACCACTTTCCCAACATACGGCAGATGACGATAACGCTGTGCGTAGTCAATACCGTAACCGACGACGAACTCGTCCGGGATAGAGAAACCAACAAACTCCACCGGCACCTGCACTTCACGGCGGTCAGGCTTATCCAGCAGGGTGCAAATCGCCAGCGATTTTGGCTCACGCAGGCTCAGGATCTCGCGCACTTTTGACAGCGTGTTGCCGGAGTCGATGATGTCCTCAACGATCAACACATCTTTGCCACGAATATCTTCATCCAGATCTTTCAGGATTTTCACATCACGGGTGGTGGACATGCCGCTGCCGTAGCTGGAGGCGGTCATAAAATCGACCTCATGGGGCACATGCACCTCACGGCACAGGTCTGCCATGAACATGAAAGAGCCGCGCAACAGACCGACCAGCACCATTTCGCTGCCGCTGTCCTTGTAATGTTCGGTGATTTGACGACCCAGTTCGGCGATACGCGCTTTGATCTCGGCTTCCGGGATCATCACTTCAACAGTATGTTTCATATTACTAACCAAATGATTTTAATGAAAATCTCTCAATACGGATGCGTTAATATCCAGCACTGATACGCAAGCCAGCCATTATATCAGCAAATGGATAACCCTGGCGTATGAGTTATAAAAAGCAAATATTGTGATTCCGATCACACTTGTTAATACCTATAATTAGTTGCTAGCAAATTATTAACAAAAACTGACGAGTACACTTTCTATGGCTGAAACAAACTCTAAACAGCCGCGTCTACTGGTGACATTAACAGCGCTATTCGCCGCCTTCTGCGGCCTGTACCTGTTAATCGGTGGCGTCTGGCTGGTCGCGATCGGCGGCTCCTGGTACTACCCGATTGCGGGCCTGGTTATGCTTGGCGTAACCGTCCTGCTCTGGCGTAGAAAACAATCTGCACTGTGGCTGTATGCCGCACTCCTTCTTGCCACCATGATCTGGGGCGTCTGGGAAGTCGGCTTTGACTTCTGGGCGCTGACGCCGCGCAGTGACATCCTGGTCTTCTTCGGCATCTGGCTGATCCTGCCGTTCGTCTGGCGTCGCCTGATCGTGCCGTCCAGCGGTGCGGTCGCGGCGCTGGTGGTAGCGCTGTTAATCAGCGGCGGTATCCTGACCTGGGCCGGCTTCAACGATCCGCAGGAGATCAACGGTACGCTGAACGCAGAATCGACGCCTGCGGCGGCGATCTCTCAGGTTGCTGACGGGGACTGGCCTGCCTATGGCCGTAACCAGGAAGGTCAGCGCTACTCTCCGCTGAAGCAGATCAACGCGGACAACGTTAAAAACCTGAAAGAAGCCTGGGTATTCCGTACCGGCGATCTGAAGATGCCGAACGATCCGGGTGAACTGACCAACGAAGTGACGCCAATTAAAGTCGGCGATATGCTTTATCTGTGTACGGCGCACCAGCGTCTGTTCGCGCTCGACGCGGCCACCGGTAAAGAGAAATGGCACTTCGATCCGCAGCTGAACTCCAACCCGTCCTTCCAGCACGTGACCTGCCGTGGCGTCTCTTATCACGAAGCGCGCCCGGATAATGCGAGCCCGGAAGTCATTGCCGACTGTCCTCGCCGCATCATGCTGCCGGTGAACGATGGTCGTCTGTTCGCCATCAATGCCGAAACGGGCAAGCTGTGCGAAACCTTTGCCAACAAAGGTATCCTGAATCTGCAGACCAATATGCCGGACACCACACCGGGTCTGTATGAGCCGACCTCACCGCCCATCATCACCGATAAAACCATCGTGATTGCCGGTTCGGTAACGGATAACTTCTCCACCCGCGAAACCTCCGGCGTTATCCGTGGTTTCGACGTAAATACCGGTAAACTGCTGTGGGCCTTCGACCCGGGCGCGAAAGATCCAAACGCGATCCCGTCGGACGAGCACACCTTTACCTTTAACTCGCCAAACTCCTGGGCACCAGCCGCGTATGACGCGAAGCTGGACCTGGTCTACCTGCCAATGGGCGTAACCACGCCAGATATCTGGGGCGGTAACCGCACGCCGGAGCAGGAGCGTTATGCCAGCGCTATCGTGGCGCTGAATGCGACCACCGGCAAGCTGGCCTGGAGCTACCAGACCGTTCACCACGATCTGTGGGATATGGATATGCCGTCCCAGCCGACGCTGGCGGACATTACCGTAAACGGTAAAACCGTTCCGGTGATTTACGCCCCGGCGAAAACCGGCAACATCTTCGTGCTGGATCGCAGCAACGGCAAGCTGGTTGTGCCTGCACCGGAAAAACCGGTTCCGCAGGGTGCGGCGAAAGGCGATTACGTTAGCAAAACCCAGCCGTTCTCCGATCTGAGCTTCCGTCCGAAGAAAGACCTCAGCGGGGCAGACATGTGGGGTGCCACGATGTTTGACCAGCTGGTGTGCCGCGTGATGTTCCATCAGCTGCGCTATGAAGGCATCTTCACCCCGCCTTCTGAGCAGGGCACGCTGGTCTTCCCGGGTAACCTGGGGATGTTCGAGTGGGGCGGGATCTCCGTTGACCCTAACCGTCAGGTCGCTATTGCTAACCCAATGGCGCTGCCGTTCGTTTCCCGTCTGATCCCACGCGGTCCGGGCAACCCAATGGAGCAGCCGAAAGACGCGAAAGGCAGCGGTACCGAAGCCGGTATTCAGCCGCAGTATGGCGTACCGTTCGGCGTAACGCTGAACCCGTTCCTGTCGCCGTTCGGTCTGCCGTGTAAACAGCCTGCCTGGGGTTATATCTCCGGTCTGGATCTGAAAACTAACCAGATCGTCTGGAAAAAACGTATTGGTACGCCACAGGACAGCATGCCGTTCCCAATGCCGGTTCCTGTGCCGTTCAATATGGGTATGCCAATGCTGGGTGGCCCAATCTCCACCGCCGGTAACGTGCTGTTCATCGCGGCAACCGCAGATAACTACCTGCGCGCGTACAACATGACCAACGGTGAAAAACTGTGGCAAGGCCGTCTGCCAGCGGGTGGACAAGCCACGCCGATGACCTATGAAGTGAATGGCAAGCAGTACGTTGTCATCTCTGCGGGCGGTCACGGTTCGTTTGGCACGAAGATGGGCGACTATATTGTCGCGTATGCGTTGCCTGACGAAAACAAGTAACTGAAAAGCCCGGTGGCGCTTACGCTTACCGGGCCTATGGATACGCTATGTAGGCCGGGTAAGGCGAAGCCGCCACCCGGCTTTTTTTATACGGTAAAGCCCAGCATCATCCCCGTATCTTCATGCTCCAGCAGATGGCAGTGCGCCATATAGGCAAACTCCTTCGGCGCGTCGTGGTCAAACTTCACCAGCACCTCGCTGACGCCGCCTTCCACCTTCACCGTATCCTTCCAGCCCGCGCGATGCGCGTCCGGGGCTTTGCCGTTCTCAGAGAGAATGCGGAACTGCGTGCCGTGGATGTGGAACGGGTGCAGCATCATGTCCCCTTCACCTGAAATCACCCAGCGCTCAAGCTGCCCTTTTGTCGCAGCAAACATCGGCATGTTCATATCGAACGCTTTGCCGTTGATCATGTTGGCGTTGTGGAAATCAAAGCCATGGTCGCCGTGATTCATGTTCCCCATGCCGCCCATGTTGCCGTGGTCCATGTTCATGTGACCCCTCATCTGTCCGTGATGCATCCCCGCCATCGCCTTATCGCCATATTTCGCCATCAGCGCCTGCATGCCCATCATATCGAGCATCGGATTCATGGAGAGCTGCAGTTTGCGTTGCGTAAGCCCATCCAGCGACGGAAGTGCCGGCAGCGTGGTTAACGTATCAGGGAGCGTGCCGGAAGCGGTCACCCGTAACGGCTGGATACGCAGCACCGGATGCGGCTTGTCAAACGGCGCGACCGCCATCCCCATCTGGCTAACCGGCAGGGTCACAAGATCGAACGGCTTGCCGTCGCTGATATCCACCAGCACCTCAAAGCGCTCCCCCATCAGCATCGGCAGTTCGTTGACCTTCACCGGCTCAGGCAGCAGCCCGCCGTCGCTGGCGACCACGTACAGCGGACGCTTATCGCTGGTGGCGAAGTTGAGGGAACGCGCGTTACAGCCGTTAAGCAGACGCAGGCGCAGCCAGCCTTTCGGCGCGGCGTGCTGAGGGTAAATGGCGCCGTTGGTCAGCAGCGTGTCGCCAAACCAGCCGACCGCCGCGCTCATCACATCCAGCTGGTAGTCGATTTGCCCGTCAGCGGTGAATTTCTTGTCCTGCACAATCACCGGCACATCGTCGATGCCCCACTGCTTCGGCAGGCGCAGCAGGCGGCTTTCGTCGTCTTCAATCAGCACCAGCCCCGCCAGCCCCATCGCTACCTGATGGCCCGTTTTGCCATGCTGATGCGGATGGAACCAGCAGGTCGCGGCGCGCTGGTTGGGCGTAAAGGTGACGCTGCGCGTGCCGCCCGCTTTGATGATGCCCTGCGGCCCGCCGTCTACCTCGCCCGGCACTTCCAGTCCGTGCCAGTGCACCGTCGTCTCTTCAGCAAGCGTATTGTGGATATCCACCGTCACCGCTTTACCTTTGCGCAGCTGTAGCGCAGGACCAAGAAGATTGCCGTTATAGCCCCAGGTTGTCGCGTTGTGCGCACCGAACAGCGTGTTACCGGACTGAACGACAAGCTGGATACGGCTGCGGGCGTCAGCGGTAAGTAAATCAGGGATGGGTAAGGCAGGCCTGTCAGCCGCGAAAACCGCACGGCTCCAGAGGGGTAAGGCGCTGGCAGCCCCCAGCGCCACGGAATATTTTAAAAAATCACGACGTTGCATGTTCATTTCCTTATTTCCAGCAGGCGATCTTTTGAGCATAAACCCTCCCCTTACCGGAAGGTCAAGTAAAGCGGCAATAATAAAGATCGTCGCACTGGCATCAAGTATGCTAACGTTAATTTTCCGTGAAGAAGTGGTAGAAGCAATGAAGACGTTTTTCAGGACAATTTTGTTCGGTAGCCTGATGGCAATGTGTGCGAACAGCTATGCGCTCAGTGAAAATGAAGCGGAAGATATGGCCGATTTAACGGCGGTTTTTGTATTCCTGAAAAATGATTGTGGTTACCAGAATTTACCCAACGGGCAAATTCGCCGCGCGCTGGTCTTTTTTGCCCAGCAGAACCAGTGGGATCTCAGCAACTACGACAGCTTTGACATGAAGGCGCTCGGCGAAGACAGCTACCGTGACCTAAGCGGTATTGGCATTCCCACGGCTAAAAAATGCAAAGCGCTGGCTCGCGATTCGCTCAGCCTGCTCGCCTACGTCAAATAACCTTCCCGACGCCTCCTGTTAAACCTATAGCCGTGCAACCACGGTTATAGTTAGCTATCATGTTTCGCTCATTTTTTGTGAGCGTAACGGATGTTAACAAAGGAGGAGTCCGCGTATGGCCGACCACACGTTGTGGCATGAAACACTGCATGACCAGTTTGGTCAGTACTTTGCCGTTGATAACGTGCTCTATCATGAAAAAACCGATCACCAGGATCTCATCATCTTCGAGAATGCTGCCTTTGGCCGCGTCATGGCGCTGGACGGCGTCGTGCAAACGACCGAGCGAGATGAGTTTATCTATCATGAGATGATGACCCACGTCCCGCTGCTGGCGCACGGCCATGCAAAGCATGTCCTGATTATCGGCGGTGGCGACGGCGCAATGCTGCGTGAAGTTTCCCGCCATCGCTCGATTGAAACCATCACCATGGTGGAAATCGATGCGGGCGTCGTCTCGTTCTGCCGCCAGTACCTGCCCAACCACAATGCCGGTAGCTATGACGATCCGCGTTTTAATCTGGTGATTGATGACGGGGTTAACTTTGTTAACCAGACAACCCAGACCTTTGACGTCATTATCTCCGACTGCACCGATCCTATCGGCCCTGGCGCGTCGCTGTTTACCTCCTCGTTCTACGAAGGCTGCAAGCGTTGCCTGAACCCGGGCGGGATCTTCGTCGCCCAAAACGGCGTCTGCTTCCTGCAACAGGATGAAGCGCTGGATAGCCATCGCAAGCTCAGCACCTATTTCGAGGATGTCAGCTTCTATCAGGCGGCCATTCCGACGTACTACGGCGGGATCATGACCTTTGCCTGGGCGACGGATAACGACGTATTACGTCATCTTTCCACCGAAATTATTCAGGCCCGCTTCCATCAGGCAGGTCTACAGTGCCGATACTACAATCCGGCTATTCATACCGCAGCGTTTGCTCTGCCGCAGTACCTGCAAGACGCATTATCCACTAAGGGGGTGAGCTAATTGAAAAAGCTTAAACTGCATGGCTTTAACAATCTGACCAAAAGCCTGAGTTTTTGTATTTACGATATCTGCTATGCCAAAACAGCGGAAGAACGCGATGGTTACATCGCCTATATCGACGAACTCTACAACGCCAACCGTCTGACCGAGATCCTGTCAGAAACCTGTTCCATTATCGGCGCCAACATTCTGAATATTGCCCGACAGGATTATGAACCCCAGGGCGCCAGCGTGACCATACTGGTCAGCGAAGAGCCGGTCGATCCGAAGCTTATCGACAAAACGGAACATCCGGGCCCGCTGCCGGAAGTAGTGGTTGCTCACCTGGATAAAAGCCATATCTGCGTCCATACCTACCCGGAGAGTCACCCGGAAGGCGGGCTGTGTACGTTCCGCGCCGATATTGAAGTGTCGACCTGCGGCGTGATTTCCCCACTGAACGCACTGAACTATCTCATCCACCAGCTGGAATCGGATATCGTCACGATTGATTACCGCGTGCGCGGTTTTACCCGTGACGTCAACGGCATGAAGCACTTCATCGACCACGAGATCAACTCTATTCAGAACTTTATGTCCGAGGACATGAAGTCGCTGTACGACATGATGGACGTGAACGTGTATCAGGAAAACATCTTCCATACCAAGATGTTACTTAAGGAGTTCGACCTTAAGCACTATATGTTCCACACGAAGCCGGAAGATTTGAGCGAAGAAGAGCGTAAGGCGATTACTGACCTGCTCTGGAAAGAGATGCGCGAGATCTACTACGGCCGCAACATTCCGGCCGTGTAAGTGTTGCCCGGAGCAGGGATGCTTCGGGAAATTACCGCTGTTTCATGAACTCGCGGTAGGCATTCACCACCTGAAGGAAGTCTTCTACGCCGCACAGCGACAGGCTTTCTTCGTCATAGTAGCTCATCCCCTCTTCCATCTCGTCGCCTGAAAACTCGAGCTGGTTGGCACGCACCATGACCTCTTCACCGTCCATCCACAGCGTGTATTCGTGTCCGGCGCGTTGCCAGGAGCGCTCACTGCCTTTCACCGTCTTTGCCGCCTGTTCAACCTCATCAAGAAGGGAGAGATTTTCTTTCACCTCTTCGTTAAACCAGTGTCCAACGGCTTCGTGGCCCATCGACATACGCACTTTCACCACTCCGGTGATGTCGCGCAGAAATTCGTAATCCATAGTGTTTTCCTCTGCAAAGCCATTAAGGTAATTATCGCAGCAGCGAGGAAGAAAAAAAGCGTGGGAGGTGGGAGGAATGAAAATAAAAAACCCACCGTAGTTGCGATGGGTTTTGTAGGCCCGGTTAGCGTAGCGCCACCGGGCAATGGGTCAGGTGCGGTCTGGTGCCCTCACCCCCAGCCCCTCTCCCACGGGAGAGGGTAGCATTTATACTGCCGTCTGGAAGATAACCCCGTCGGCCTTCTCGGTGTACTGAGAGAGCTGGTCGAAGTTCAGGTAGCGATAGGTATCCACCGCGGTCTTATCAACCTGCGCCACGAAGGTCTGGTACTCTTCCGGCGTTGGCAGTTTGCCAATCAGCGCCGCAACCGCCGCCAGCTCAGCAGAAGCCAGGAAGACGTTCGCACCGGTACCTAAACGGTTCGGGAAGTTACGGGTCGAGGTGGAGACCACCGTCGCGCCGTCGGCTACGCGCGCCTGGTTGCCCATACACAGGGAACAGCCAGGAATTTCAATACGCGCCCCGCTCTTACCAAACACGCTGTAGTAGCCCTCTTCGGTCAGCTGAGCCGCGTCCATACGGGTTGGCGGCGCCACCCACAGACGGGTTGGCAGCTGGCCTTTGTGGGTATCCAGCAGCTTACCGGCCGCGCGGAAGTGACCGATGTTGGTCATGCACGAACCAATGAACACTTCGTCGATCTTCTCGCCCTGAACTTCGGACAGCGGACGCGCGTCGTCCGGATCGTTCGGCGCACAGAGGATTGGCTCTTTAATATCCGCCAGATCGATGTCGATCACCGCCGCGTACTCTGCGTCAGCATCGGCTTCCAGCAGTTGCGGATCCGCCAGCCATTTCTCCATACCCTGAATACGACGCTCCAGCGTGCGGCGGTCGCCGTAACCTTCTGCGATCATCCACTTCAGCAGCACGATGTTGGAAGTCAGATACTCAATGATCGGCTCTTTGTTCAGCTTGATGGTACAGCCTGCCGCAGAACGCTCGGCGGAGGCGTCGGTCAGCTCGAACGCCTGCTCAACTTTCAGATCCGGCAGACCTTCAATTTCCAGGATGCGGCCAGAGAAGATGTTTTTCTTGCCTTTCTTCTCAACGGTCAGCAGGCCCTGTTTAATGGCGTAAAGCGGGATCGCGTGAACCAGGTCGCGCAGCGTGATGCCCGGCTGCATTTTGCCCTTGAAGCGCACCAGCACCGATTCCGGCATGTCCAGCGGCATTACGCCGGTCGCTGCAGCAAACGCCACCAGGCCAGAGCCCGCCGGGAAGGAGATACCGATTGGGAAACGGGTATGGGAGTCGCCGCCGGTACCCACGGTATCCGGCAGCAGCATGCGGTTCAGCCAGGAGTGGATGACGCCGTCACCCGGACGCAGAGAGACACCGCCGCGGTTCATGATGAAGTCTGGCAGCGTGTGGTGTGTGGTCACGTCAACCGGCTTCGGATAGGCCGCCGTGTGGCAGAAGGACTGCATCACCAGGTCAGAAGAGAAGCCCAGGCACGCCAGGTCTTTCAGTTCATCACGGGTCATTGGGCCAGTGGTGTCCTGAGAGCCCACGGAGGTCATCTTCGGCTCGCAGTAGGCGCCAGGACGGATACCGGCTACGCCGCACGCGCGACCCACCATTTTCTGTGCCAGCGAGAAGCCGCGGTTGCTTTCTGCCACGTCTTTCGCGTGACGGAAAACGTCGGAGTGCGGCAGACCCAGCGCTTCACGCGCTTTGGTAGTCAGGCCGCGCCCAATGATCAGCGGAATACGGCCACCGGCGCGCACTTCGTCAATCAGCACGTCGGTTTTCAGCTCAAAGCTTGCCAGCAGCTCGTTGGTGTCGTGGTTACGCACTTCGCCTTTATACGGGTAGACGTCAATCACGTCGCCCATGTTCAGGTTAGAAACATCCACTTCAATTGGTAGTGCGCCCGCATCTTCCATGGTGTTAAAGAAGATTGGCGCAATCTTACCGCCCAGGCACAGGCCGCCGCCGCGCTTGTTCGGCACGTGCGGGATGTCGTCGCCCATGAACCACAGCACGGAGTTGGTGGCAGACTTACGGGAAGAGCCGGTACCCACAACGTCACCCACGTAAGCCAGCGGGAAGCCTTTTTTCTGCAACGCTTCGATCTGTTTGATCGGGCCGACAACGCCTGGCTGATCCGGCTCAATGCCTTCACGGGCGTTTTTCAGCATCGCCAGGGCGTGCAGAGGGATATCCGGGCGAGACCACGCGTCCGGTGCCGGAGAGAGGTCATCGGTGTTGGTTTCACCGGTCACTTTGAAAACAGTAACGGTAATTTTTTCAGCCAGCGCTGGACGATTCAGGAACCATTCGGCATCGGCCCAGGACTGCATCACCTGCTTCGCATAGACGTTGCCTGCTTTGGCTTTTTCTTCCACATCGTAGAAGTTATCGAACATCAGCAGCGTAGACGAGAGCGCTTTAGCGGCAATCGGTGCCAGCTTGTCGTTATCCAGCGCGTCAATCAGCGGATGAATGTTGTAACCACCCTGCATGGTGCCGAGCAGTTCGATGGCTTTTTCAGGAGTAACCAGTGGGGAGGTGGCTTCGCCTTTGGCGATAGCAGCAAGGAATCCGGCTTTTACGTAGGCAGCTTCATCTACGCCAGGCGGTACGCGGTTGATCAGCAGATCTAACAGGAATTCTTCTTCGCCCTTAGGCGGGTTCTTCAGCAGCTCGACGAGCGCGGCCATTTGGGTTGCATCTAACGGTTTGGGTACAATTCCCTCGGCGGCACGTTCTGCTACGTGCTTACGGTATTCTTCTAGCACGACGGTTCTCCTCGCTCTCATTGTCATATGCGGCGGGCGTTCTCTTCACGCTCCTGTGAGACAGCAGTTTGTAGGGTAAATGCCCGATACCGCGTCGGGCAGCATAGCAGGATTTCTGCACAGTGTTAATCCGTTTACAAAAAAGCAACATTAAAAAGTTTGCTGAATCGTTAAGCATGGTGTAGCGGGGATTTAGGGCATCATTTTGCGGTTCTTCTGCACCGTGACGCTTCAGTTTTTTCTTCATCAGATATAATTGTGTAATAAATACTCACACTCTTTATCCGGACGTACCGGACGCTTCCCAATAAAAGTCAAAACAGTAAAAGACGGGTGAATAATACTCACGCCAACCGTAACGCCTCACGGCACAGCGCTGGTCTCGTTGGAGTCATTTTATGAAGTTGCCCTTTAAGCCACATCTGCTCATCCTTCTGTGCAGTGCCGGGCTGCTTGCCGCCTCAGGCGTCTTGTTTGTCAAAAGTCGTGCAACGGAACCCGTTGCGCCAGCCCCCGTCGCTCAACAACCGGCGGCACCTGCCGTAGCCCAGCCCGCCCCTGTGGTCGCGCCGACCTACACTGCCGCGCAAATCGATCAGTGGGTTGCCCCCATTGCGCTCTACCCTGACGCCCTGCTTTCACAAATTCTGATGGCCTCGACTTACCCGGCCAACGTGATTCAGGCGGCTCAGTGGTCAAAAGACAACCCTAAAATGGAAGGGGACGCCGCCATTCAGGCCGTTGCCAGCCAGCCCTGGGATCCGAGCGTAAAATCGCTGGTCGCGTTTCCTCAGCTTATGTCGCTGATGGGTGAAAACCCGCCGTGGGTACAAAATCTGGGGGATGCGTTTCTCGCGCAGCCGAAAGACGTGATGGATTCCGTTCAACGCCTGCGCGCGCTGGCACAGAAGACCGGTGCTTTACAATCTACGCCTCAGCAGACGGTCACCACCGTGACAAAGCCAGCACCAGCGAAAACCCGCGCCACCGAGGCAACGACAACAACCGCGTCTGCGCCCGCCCCAACGGTGATCAAAATTGAATCTGCCGATCCGCAGGTCGTTTATGTTCCCACCTATAACCCCAATACGGTTTATGGGACCTGGCCCAACACCGCCTATCCTCCCACCTATCTCCCGCCCACGCCCGGAGAGCAGTTTGGCAACAGCTTCGTCAACGGCTTAGGCTTCAGCCTGGGCGTTGCCACAACCTATGCCATTTTCAGCAATATCGACTGGGATGACGACGATGACTGGGACCACCACCATGACGGTGACTGGGATAATCACGGCGGCTATAACCGCAACGGTGATAACAACATCAATATCAACGTTGAGAACTTCAATAAAATCAGTGGACAGCGTCTGACGGACGCCAGCCGTACCTGGCAGCATAACCCGGCCTATCGGGAAGGCGTGCCCTATCCGACTAACCAGCTCAACAGTCGCTTCCACTCCACCAGCACGGCGACCGGGCTAAGCGCAACGCAGCAAAAGCCGGTTAATCGCGACAGCCAGCGCCAGGCGGCCCTGAGCCAGATAGAGAAATCCACGGGGAAAACCTTCCCGCAAACGGCACGTCCCGGCACGAAAGATGCGCAGCGTCAGGCCTCGAGTGAACAGCTGAAGCAAATTTCGCAGCGCAACAACTACCGTGGCTACGACACCAAACCGCAGACGGCGAAGCGGACCACCACGCAGCAGCGAGAAAATCGTCAGGCTGTAACCCAAAGACAGGAGAAACGCGTTTCACAGCCCGCGCAGCAACGCGCTCTGCAGCAGCGAAACGGTCAGCCCCGGGCCAATGCGCTGAGCGGCAACGACAGCCGTTCCGCGAACTGGCAGGCGCAGCAGCAGCGCGGTGCGCAAAGCAGGCAGCTTGCGGCTCGCCAGCAGCAGCCCCGTCAGGTGTCTGGTGGACGCGCTGAACGCCGTGAATTTAGACATCGCTAAGGGAACCGACATGAAAAGTAAACTACTCAGTGGAATGGTGTTGTTCATGCTTTCGGCCTCGGTGATGGCGCAGCAGTCCTTTAGCACGCCCGACCAGGCGACCAATGCGCTGGCCAGCGCCATTAGTGAGCATAATGAGCGCGCGATGAGCAATCTGCTTGGAGAGAACTGGCGCGATTTTCTCCCCCCCGAAGGCGTTGATCCGGATGCCGTCGATCGTTTCCTGCGCGACTGGAAAGTTCGTCATAACACCGTTGTCGAAGGAGATACGGCGCATCTTGTTATTGGAGACAACGACTGGCAGCTTCCCATCCCGGTGATCAAAACCGCCGCCGGCTGGCAATTCGATATCAAAGAAGGGGCTGAAGAGATCCTGACCCGTGAAATCGGGCGTAACGAACTTGCCGCCATTGAAGCCCTGCATGCCTATGTTGATGCGCAGCAAAGCTACTTTGCGATGAACCAGAAATACGCGCAGAAGATTGTCAGCTCGGAAGGGAAGAAAGACGGTTTGTACTGGCCCGTATCACCCGGCGAAACGCCCAGTCCGCTCGGACCGGCATTTAGCCCGAAAGAGCCGGGTACCGGCTATCACGGCTATCGCTTCCGGATCCTGCCGGATAATAACGGTTTCGCGATGGTGGCGTGGCCGGTCAGCTACGGTCAAACGGGCGTGATGAGCTTTGTGATAAATCAGGACGACAAGGTGTATCAGTCCGATCTCGGCAAGGATTCTGAGCAGAAAGCCCGGGCGTTAACCGCCTATAACCCGGATAAAACCTGGCAACCCGTGGCTCCCTGAACGCAGCGCATAAAAAAAGCGGCCATTGGCCGCTTTTTTTCATCTGAAGAAACTTATTTCTTCTTCGCTTTCGCGTTTGGCAGGTCGGTGATGCTGCCTTCAAACACTTCTGCCGCCAGGCCCACGGACTCGTGCAGAGTTGGGTGAGCGTGGATGGTCAGCGCGATGTCTTCCGCGTCGCAGCCCATTTCGATAGCCAGACCGATTTCACCCAGCAGCTCGCCGCCGTTGGTACCGACAATCGCACCACCGATCACGCGGTGAGTCTCTTTGTCGAAGATCAGTTTGGTCATACCGTCTGCGCAGTCGGAAGCGATAGCACGGCCGGAAGCAGCCCACGGGAAGGTGGCGGTTTCGTAGCTGATGCCTTTCTCTTTCGCTTCTTTCTCAGTCAGACCAACCCATGCAACTTCTGGCTCGGTGTACGCGATAGATGGGATCACTTTCGGATCGAAGTAGTGCTTCATGCCGGCGATAACTTCAGCGGCAACGTGACCTTCGTGAACACCTTTGTGCGCCAGCATTGGCTGACCGACGATATCGCCGATAGCAAAGATGTGCGGCACGTTAGTGCGCAGCTGTTTGTCAACGCGGATGAAGCCACGGTCGTCCACTTCCACGCCAGCTTTGCCCGCGTCGAGGTTTTTACCGTTCGGCACACGGCCGATAGCCACCAGCACGGCGTCGTAACGCTGTGGTTCGGATGGGGCTTTTTTGCCTTCCATGGAAACGTAAATACCGTCTTCTTTCGCTTCAACGGCAGTCACTTTGGTTTCCAGCATCAGGTTGAATTTCTTGCTGATGCGCTTGGTGAAGACCTTAACGATGTCTTTGTCGGCTGCCGGGATAACCTGGTCGAACATTTCAACCACGTCGATCTCTGAACCCAGCGCATGGTACACGGTACCCATTTCCAGACCGATGATACCGCCGCCCATAACCAGCAGACGCTTAGGAACGGTTTTCAGCTCCAGCGCATCGGTGGAATCCCACACGCGCGGATCTTCATGCGGAATGAATGGCAGTTCGATTGGGCGAGAGCCTGCCGCGATGATCGCGTTGTCGAAGTTGATCACGGTTTTACCGTTTTCGCCTTCCACTTCCAGGGTGTTCGCACCGGTGAATTTACCCAGGCCGTTTACCACTTTCACTTTACGGCCTTTGGCCATACCCGCCAGACCGCCGGTCAGCTGAGTGATAACTTTCTCTTTCCAGGTACGAATTTTGTCGATGTCGGTTTTCGGCTCGCCGAAGACGATACCGTGTTCAGCCAGCGCTTTGGCTTCTTCGATAACTTTCGCTACGTGCAGCAGCGCTTTAGAAGGGATACAGCCGACGTTCAGACAAACACCGCCGAGGGTGCTGTAACGTTCTACGATGACGGTTTCCAGACCTAAATCCGCTGCGCGAAATGCTGCGGAGTAACCTGCCGGGCCTGCCCCAAGTACTACGACCTGAGTTTTGATTTCTGTGCTCATCATGACCTCTTAGTTTATACCCGTCGTCCACCGGGTCGTTCTATCCGCCCGCAGTTTACAAAATTGTTAACAATTTTGAAACAACAAACGGCTCACGAATTGTCGCTTTCGCCAATAACCTCACAAACGCCATGAGATTATCAGAAAAAAGCCGGCCGACTGGCCGGCTTTTCGATTACATCACCAGGCGGCGAATGTCGCTCAGCATGTTGTTGATGATGGTGATGAAACGCGCACCATCAGCACCGTCGATCACGCGGTGGTCGAAGGACAGAGAGATTGGCATCATCAGACGCGGCACGAACTCTTTGCCATTCCACACCGGCTCCATCGCGGACTTGGACACACCGAGGATAGCCACTTCCGGCGCGTTCACAATCGGCGCGAAGTGGGTGGTACCCAGGCCGCCGATGCTGGAGATGGTGAAGCAGCCGCCCTGCATTTCGCCAGCAGTCAGCTTACCATCACGCGCTTTCTTGGAGATGGTGGTCAGTTCACGGGACAGCTCAGTGATGCTCTTCTTGTTCACGTCTTTGAAGACCGGAACAACCAGACCATTAGGCGTATCAACCGCAACACCGATGTTGATGTATTTCTTCAGCGTCAGCTTCTGGCCGTCTTCGGACAGGGAGCTGTTGAAGCGTGGCATCTGTTCCAGAGCCGCAGCAACCGCCTTCATGATGAAGACCACTGGGGTGAATTTCACGTCCAGTTTACGCTTCTCAGCTTCGGCGTTCTGCTGTTTACGGAACGCTTCCAGATCGGTGATATCGGTCTTATCGAAGTGCGTAACGTGCGGGATCATCACCCAGTTACGGCTCAGGTTCGCACCAGAGATTTTCTGGATACGGCCCAGCTCCACTTCTTCGATTTCGCCGAACTTGCTGAAGTCCACTTTCGGCCATGGCAGCATGCCCGGGATACCGCCGCCAGCGGCTGCAGCTGGTGCAGCTTCGGCGCGTTTCACCGCGTCTTTCACGTAGGTCTGAACGTCTTCGCGCAGGATACGACCTTTACGGCCAGTCCCTTTCACTTTCGCCAGGTTCACACCGAATTCGCGCGCCAGGCGACGAATCAGCGGCGTCGCGTGGACGTAAGCGTCGTTTTCAGCGAACTCTGATTTTTCTGCTTTTGCAGCAGGGGCAGCGGCTGGTTTAGCAGCCTGAGCCGGAGCAGCAGCCGGTGCTGGAGCAGCCGCGGCAGCCGGAGCGGCAGCAGGCGCAGCGCCTTCCACTTCGAAGACCATGATCAGAGAACCGGTAGAGACTTTGTCGCCGGTGCTGATTTTGATCTCTTTAACGGTACCCGCGAACGGCGCAGGCACTTCCATGGAAGCCTTGTCGCCTTCAACGGTGATCAGTGACTGTTCCGCGGCAACTTTGTCGCCCACTTTTACCATCACTTCGGTGACTTCAACTTCGTCACCGCCGATGTCCGGTACGTTAACGTCTTTCGCGCCGCCAGCAGCAGCTGGTGCAGCGGCCGGAGCCGGAGCAGCGGCCTGTGCAGGCGCGGCAGCAGGTGCAGCACCTGCCACTTCGAAGATCATGATCAGAGAGCCGGTAGACACTTTGTCGCCGGTGTTGATCTTGATCTCTTTAACGGTACCTGCGAACGGCGCTGGCACTTCCATAGAGGCTTTATCGCCTTCTACGGTGATCAGTGACTGCTCGGCCGCAACGGTATCGCCCACTTTCACCAGGATCTCAGTGACTTCAACTTCGTCACCGCCGATGTCAGGCACGTTCACTTCTTTCGCGCTCGCGGCAGCGGCTGGAGCAGCGGCGGCCGGAGCGGCTTTCTTCTCTTCCTGCGCAGGTGCAGCAGCTGCTGCACCGTCGGCGGAATCGAAAATCATGATCAGTTTGCCGGTCTCGGTTTTATCGCCAACAGAGACTTTGATCTCTTTAACGATGCCAGCCTGAGGAGACGGGACTTCCATAGAAGCTTTGTCGCCTTCTACGGTGATCAGCGACTGTTCAGCTTCAACTTTGTCGCCCACTTTGACCAGGATCTCGGTGATTTCAACTTCATCAGCCCCGATGTCCGGTACTTTGATTTCGATAGCCATTATTCTTTTACCTCTTACGCCAGACGCGGGTTAACTTTTTCTGCATCGATGTTGAATTTGGTAATTGCGTCTGCAACCACTTTCTTATCGATTTCGCCACGTTTAGCCAGTTCGCCCAGTGCTGCTACAACCACGTAAGAAGCATCAACTTCGAAGTGGTGACGCAGGTTTTCGCGGCTGTCAGAACGACCGAAGCCGTCAGTACCCAGAACGCGATAATCATCAGCTGGAACGTAAGTACGAACCTGCTCAGCGAACAGTTTCATATAGTCAGTAGACGCCACCGCTGGCGCGTCGTTCATCACCTGAGCGATGTACGGTACGCGTGGGGTTTCCAGTGGGTGCAGCATGTTCCAGCGCTCACAATCCTGGCCATCACGCGCCAGTTCAGTGAAGGAGGTCACAGAGTACACGTCGGAACCGACACCGTAGTCTTTCGCCAGGATCTGCGCTGCTTCACGAACGTGACGCAGGATAGAACCGGAGCCCAGCAGCTGAACTTTACCTTTGCTACCTTCGATGGTTTCGAGTTTGTAGATACCTTTACGGATACCTTCCTCGGCACCTGCTGGCATTGCCGGCATGTGGTAGTTTTCGTTCAGGGTGGTGATGTAGTAGTAAATGTTCTCTTGCGCTTCACCGTACATGCGCTGCAGACCGTCATGCATGATGACTGCCACTTCGTACGCGTAAGACGGATCGTAAGAGATACAGTTAGGGATAGTCAGAGACTGAATGTGGCTGTGACCATCTTCGTGCTGCAGACCTTCACCGTTCAGGGTCGTACGACCGGAAGTACCACCGATCAGGAAGCCGCGAGCCTGCTGGTCGCCTGCCTGCCAGCACAGGTCGCCGATACGCTGGAACCCGAACATCGAGTAGTAGATGTAGAACGGGATCATCGGCAGGTTGTTGGTGCTGTAAGAAGTCGCCGCAGCCAGCCAGGATGCGCCTGCGCCCAGCTCGTTGATCCCTTCCTGCAGGATCTGGCCTTTCTCGTCTTCTTTGTAGTAAGCAACCTGCTCACGGTCCTGCGGGGTGTACTGCTGGCCGTTCGGGCTGTAAATACCGATCTGACGGAACAGACCTTCCATACCGAAAGTACGCGCTTCGTCGGCGATGATTGGCACCAGGCGATCTTTGATCGACTTGTTCTTCAGCATCACGTTCAGGGCACGAACGAAAGCGATAGTGGTAGAGATCTCTTTGTTCTGCTCTTCCAGCAGCTGAGAGAAGTCTTCCAGCGCTGGCAGTTCCAGCTTCTCGGTGAAGTTAGGCTGACGAGCTGGCAGGTAGCCTTTCAGCGCCTGACGACGTTCGTGCAGGTACTTGTGCTCTTCGGAGCCTTCCGGGAAGGTGATGTAAGACAGGTTTTCGACCTGCTCATCGGTCACTGGAACGTTGAAACGGTCGCGGATATAGCGCACGCCGTCCATGTTCATTTTCTTAACCTGGTGAGCGATGTTTTTACCTTCTGCGGTATCACCCATGCCGTAACCTTTGATGGTGTGGGCCAGGATTACAGTCGCTTTACCTTTGGTTTCACGCGCTTTTTTCAGTGCAGCGTAAATTTTCTTCGGATCGTGACCACCGCGGTTCAGGGCCCAGATCTGCTCATCAGTCCAGTCTGCAACCAGGGCTGCGGTTTCTGGATATTTGCCGAAGAAGTGCTCACGCACGTAGGCACCGTCTTTGGATTTGAAGGTCTGGTAGTCACCGTCAACGGTTTCGTTCATCAGCTGGATCAGTTTACCGCTGGTGTCTTTACGCAGCAGTTCGTCCCAACGGGAACCCCACATGACTTTGATCACGTTCCAGCCAGCACCTGCGAAGATGCCTTCCAGTTCGTTGATGATCTTGCCGTTACCGGTTACCGGACCATCCAGACGCTGCAGGTTACAGTTGATGATGAAGCACAGGTTGTCCAGCTTCTCACGGGTCGCGATGGTGATCGCGCCTTTAGATTCTGGCTCATCCATTTCGCCGTCGCCCAGGAAGGCGTATACGGTCTGCTCAGAGGTGTCTTTCAGACCACGGTGTTCCAGATACTTCAGGAATTTCGCCTGGTAGATCGCACCGATTGGGCCCAGACCCATTGATACGGTTGGGAACTGCCAGAATTCAGGCATCAGTTTAGGGTGCGGGTAAGAAGACAGACCTTTACCGTGAACTTCCTGACGGAAGTTGTTCATCTGCTCTTCAGTCAGACGACCTTCCAGGAATGCACGTGCATAGATGCCCGGAGAGATGTGGCCCTGGAAGTACACCAGATCGCCGCCGTCTTTCTCGTTCGCTGCACGGAAGAAGTGGTTGAAGCACACTTCGTAAACGGTCGCAGAAGACTGGAAGGACGCCATGTGGCCACCCAGTTCCAGGTCTTTCTTGGATGCGCGCAGAACGGTCATGATGGCGTTCCAGCGGATTGCAGAACGGATACGACGTTCCAGATCCAGATTGCCCGGGTATTCCGGTTCGTCTTCAACGGCAATCGTGTTTACGTAGTTGCTAGCCCCTGCACCTGAAGCAACCTTCACGCCGCCTTTGCGGGCTTCAGAAAGCAGCTGATCAATCAGATACTGAGCGCGCTCAACACCTTCTTCACGGATGACCGATTCGATCGCCTGTAGCCAGTCGCGAGTTTCGATCGGATCCACGTCATTTTGGAGACGTTCTGACATGGGGGTATTCCTTATCTATCTAATACGTTGATTTGTCTGGAACCTGTCCCATTGTGCTCTTGGGCAAGAACACAATAAGACAGGTTCTGCGTTTAGTTGCCGCGCTCTAAAAGTACCTGGCGCTTAATCCTTTCGTTGCTGTATGCGGCGTAATGAACGTTCGCGACGCGATTGTTCACGGCTGCGGTCCAGCAAGATTTCCTCAATGAAAGCCAGATGGCAGTGCGACGCTTCGCGCGCCTGCTCCGGTTCCCCGGCCATTATCGCCTCGAATACTCGGGTGCGATGGTTGCTTACCAGTGGGAGCATGTCCCGACGGGCATACAACAATTCAAAATTTTGACGAACGTTCTGGGCCAGCATCGGCTCCATGCAGCGTAGCAGATGGAGGAGCACCACGTTGTGGGCCGCTTCGGTGACGGCAATTTGATACTGGACGACGGCGCTGGACTCGGCGTCTAAATCGCCGGACTGCTGTGCCCGTTCAATGGCCTGATGCAGCTCGCGGATACGCACGCGATCTTCATCAGTGCTGCGAAGGGCGGCGTAATAGGCCGCAATACCTTCCAGCGCGTGACGGGTCTCAAGCAGGTCAAACTGGGATTCTGGGTGGTCAGAGAGAAGTTCTACCAGCGGATCGCTGAAGCTCTGCCACAGGCTGTTTTGCACAAAGGTTCCGCCGCCCTGGCGACGAAGCAGCAAGCCCTTTGCTTCGAGACGTTGAATCGCCTCACGCAGAGAGGGACGTGAAACGTCGAACTGTTTTGCCAGTTCGCGTTCTGGCGGAAGTTTCTCACCCGGGCGCAGAGTCCCTTCGAGGATTAAAAACTCCAGCTGCTGCTCAATCACATCAGATAGTTTTGGTTGGCGAATTTTGCTGTAGGCCATATTCCCTGTCTTACGCCTTTTTGCCCGGAGTCAATTGGTCTTACCAATTTCTATTTCGTATCGCTAAAGTAACAAAGTATTCACCTTCTGTCCATATTGGTTTTGATTGAAATCAGTAAACCCTGCACATTTTAACAACCTTACAGAAATAACGTTTCAGAAATGTAACTTTGCACAAATGAGTTGATTACCCCCAAAGAGGGAGTTTTAACCATAATGAAACGAGGGTTTTTGCAATCTGAAGCGATTCAACAAGGCAAATAATGAAAATTCGCCCACTTAAGGCGCATTTCTATTCTATAGGTTGGGTGAGGAACAACGAGCGGGCCGATTTACAAATGCTTTCTTTTTATTCAAGTCGTCATCACCCCTTCATAAAGCAGGTGCATTCGCAGGCACTTACCACTATTCTGGCGCTTACGGAAGTCATCTCCGATTTTTTCGGTCTCGTTAACCGTAAAGAAATAAATACAGAATATGGATTTTCATAATTACACACGCTCAGCGTGAACATAACAACCACACACGAGGTTTCAAATGGAAGCTCAACAGCACGGCGATCAGCTAAAGCGCGGGCTTAAAAACCGCCATATTCAGCTCATCGCACTGGGCGGTGCGATTGGTACCGGCCTGTTTCTGGGCAGCGCATCCGTTATCCAGTCTGCCGGTCCGGGCATTATTTTGGGTTACGCGATTGCGGGTTTCATTGCTTTTCTGATCATGCGCCAGCTGGGCGAAATGGTCGTGGAAGAGCCGGTCGCAGGCTCCTTCAGCCACTTTGCCTATAAGTACTGGGGCAGCTTTGCCGGTTTCGCCTCGGGCTGGAACTACTGGGTGCTGTACGTTCTGGTTGCCATGGCCGAACTGACCGCCGTCGGGAAATACATTCAGTTCTGGTATCCCGAAATCCCAACCTGGGCTTCTGCTGCAGCCTTCTTCGTCATTATCAACGCCATTAACCTGACCAACGTTAAAGTGTTCGGGGAGATGGAGTTCTGGTTTGCCATCATCAAGGTCATTGCCGTGGTGGCGATGATTATCTTCGGCGGCTGGCTGCTGTTCAGCGGCAACGGCGGCCCGCAGGCCACGGTGCGCAACCTCTGGGAACAGGGTGGCTTCCTGCCTCACGGCATGACCGGCCTGGTGATGATGATGGCGATCATTATGTTCTCCTTCGGCGGCCTGGAGCTGGTGGGCATCACCGCTGCTGAAGCCGACAATCCGGAGCAGAGCATCCCGAAAGCCACAAATCAGGTTATCTACCGCATCCTGATCTTCTATGTGGGCTCACTGGCGGTGCTGCTCTCCCTGCTGCCGTGGACGCGCGTGACTGCTGACACCAGCCCGTTTGTGCTGATCTTCCACGAGCTGGGCGATACCTTTGTCGCCAACGCGCTGAACATCGTGGTGCTGACCGCAGCGCTCTCCGTTTACAACAGCTGCGTATACTGCAACAGCCGCATGCTGTTCGGCCTCGCCCAGCAGGGTAACGCGCCGAAGATGCTGCTTAACGTTGATAAACGCGGCGTGCCGGTGAATACCATCATTGTTTCCGCCATCGTGACCGCCCTATGCGTGCTCATTAACTACATGGCACCGGAATCGGCGTTTGGCCTGCTGATGGCGCTGGTGGTCTCTGCGCTGGTCATCAACTGGGCGATGATCAGCCTGGCGCACATGAAGTTCCGCCGCGCGAAGCAGCAGCAGGGCGTCACCACGCGCTTCCCTGCCCTGCTCTATCCGCTGGGTAACTGGATCTGCCTGCTGTTCATGGCGGCCGTGCTGGTGATCATGCTGATCACCCCAGGTATGGCGATTTCCGTCTACCTGATCCCGGTCTGGATTGCAGTACTCGGCGTTGGCTATCTCTTCAGTCAGAAAAGCCGTAATGCCATGAAGGCGCACTAAGCCTCTCCGCGGTACCTGCTTTTGCGGGTGCCGCGCGTTGTTACCTCCCTCACACTTTCACGCCCACAGCGCATTTATCCATATCACCGCCCTGATACTGCAACGCATATATCCCTTCGCCAGCAAATAATTCTCTCCATACCGTAACCCGGAGAGCAGTCTATGGATAACGCAAAGCTGTCAGTAAAAGAAAAGATCGGCTATGGGATGGGCGACGCCGGATGTAACATCATCTTCGGCGCCATCATGCTGTTTGTTAACTATTTTTATACGGATATTTTTGGACTGGCCCCTGCGCTGGTCGGCGTGCTGCTGCTGTCCGTCCGCGTGATTGACGCCGTAACGGACCCGATCATGGGCGCGATTGCCGACCGCACCCGCAGTAAATATGGCCGGTTTCGTCCATGGCTGCTTTGGATCGCTTTCCCGTACGCGCTGTTCAGCATCCTGATGTTCACCACCCCGGAGTGGAGCTATAACAGCAAAGTTATCTATGCCTTTGTCACCTACTTCCTGCTGTCGCTAACCTACACCGCCATCAACATCCCCTACTGCTCGCTGGGCGGGGTGATCACTAACGATCCTAAAGAGCGCGTCGCCTGCCAGTCGTATCGCTTCGTGCTGGTCGGCATCGCCACGCTGCTGCTCTCATTAACGCTGCTGCCCATGGCAGACTGGTTTGGCGGGGACAACAAAGCCAAAGGCTACCAGATGGCCATGACCGTGCTGGCGCTGATTGGCACCTGCATGTTCCTGTTCTGCTTCGCCACCGTGCGCGAGCGCGTGCGCCCGGCAGTCCAGACCAATGACCAGTTGAAAAACGACCTGAAAGACGTGTGGAAGAACGACCAGTGGGTGCGCATTCTGCTCCTGACGCTCTGCAACGTCTGCCCGGGCTTTATCCGCATGGCGGCCACCATGTATTACGTCACCTGGGTGATGGGCCAGAGCACCCACTTCGCCACGCTGTTTATCAGCCTGGGCGTTGTCGGCATGATGCTCGGCAGCGTGCTGGCAAAATTGCTGACCGACCGCTGGTGCAAGCTGAAGGTCTTCTTCTGGACCAACATCGTGCTGGCGATTTTCTCCTGCGCCTTTTATTTCTTCGACCCGAAAGCGACCGTCACCATCGTGGTGCTCTACGTCCTGCTGAACATCCTGCACCAGATCCCGTCTCCGCTGCACTGGTCGCTGATGGCCGACGTGGACGACTACGGCGAGTGGAAAACCGGGAAGCGCATCACCGGCATCAGCTTCTCGGGCAACATCTTCTTCCTGAAGCTGGGGCTGGCGATTGCCGGGGCGATGGTCGGTTTTCTGCTCTCCTGGTACGGCTACGACGCGGGGGCGAAAGCGCAAAGCGCAGACGCCATCAACGGGATTGTGCTGCTGTTTACCGTTATCCCGGGGGTGGGTTATTTGATTACCGCGGGCGTGGTGCGCCTGCTGAAGGTGGATCGTGAAACCATGAAGCAGATCCAGCTCGATCTGGAAAAACGCCGCAACAACTACCACGAGCTGAACGATTATCAGGAACTGAAAGCCGCTGAGACTAAATAAGGAAAGCCGAATGCAAACCTGGCCAAACCCGTTTATTGAACAACGCGCCGACCCGTATATCCTGCGCCACGATGGGCAATATTACTTTATCGCCTCCGTGCCGCAGTACGACAGGCTGGCGATCCGCCGTGCAGACTCACTGGAAGGCTTACGTCATGCCGCAGAGGTGGTGGTCTGGCGTAAACCCGACGCCGGACCAATGAGCCAGCTGATTTGGGCACCGGAACTGCACCACATTGACGGAAAGTGGTACATCTATTTTGCCGCGACGCACACCCAGGCGCTCGACGGGCTCGGGATGTTCCAGCACCGCATGTTTGCCATTGAATGTACCGACGACGATCCGCTCACCGGCAGGTGGGTAGAAAAAGGCCAGATCGAAACCCCGTTCGACACCTTCGCCCTGGACGCCACCACCTTTGTGCATCAGGGAAAACGCTGGTATCTGTGGGCGCAAAAAGCGCCGGACATCTCCGGGAACTCCAACCTTTATCTGTGTGAAATGGCGAACCCGTGGACGCTGAAAGGCGAGCCGGTGATGCTCAGCAAGCCGGAGTATGACTGGGAGTGTCGCGGGTTTTGGGTCAACGAAGGCCCGGCGGTGCTGTTCCATGGCAACAAACTGTTTATCAGCTATTCCGCCAGCGCCACCGACGAGAACTACTGCATGGGGCTGCTGTGGATAGACCTGAATGCCGATCCGCAAAACCCATTGAACTGGCACAAATCCCCGCGCCCCGTATTCGCCACCAGCTACGAAAATCGCCAGTACGGCCCGGGACACAACAGCTTTACGCAAACGCCGGAAGGGGAAGATGTGCTGGTGTATCACGCGCGGAACTACACCGAAATTGAGGGCGACCCGCTGTACGATCCGAACCGCCACACCCGGCTGAAGCTTGTCCGCTGGGACGAAAACGGGATGCCTGATTTCGGCATCCCGCCTGCGGACACGCTTTAATCGTTACGCCGCGCTGGCTTACACCAGCGTGCCGTAGATCGTCAGCAGCGCCACGATAACCACGACCACAAACGACGTTTTCTTCGCCATGGAGACAGCTGCTTTCGGCGTTTCAATCTTGTCGGTATGCGGCTCGCGCGCCAGCGAGAACTGCGCCAGACGCGTTAACACCTGATACTGCGACGTATGGCGGTCGGCAAGCGAGGCGAACCACGCGGGCAGCGCTTTTTCACCGTGGCCAATTAACGCGTACACCACGCCCACCAGACGCACCGGAAGCCAGTCAACCACGTGCAGGATGGCATCAATGCCGGACAGCAAACGCTCGTGCGGCGTCAGATAGCGAGCAAGCCAGGTCTGCCAGGCGCGCAGGAACGCATACCCCATCAGCAAGACCGGTCCCCATGGACCGCCCACCACAAACCAGAACAGCGGCGCCAGGTAGTAACGGAAGTTAATCCACAGCAGCGCGTTCTGCAGTTCGCGCAGGAACTCGCGCTCGTCGCAGTCCGGCGGCACGCCGTGGATCATCGTCAGCTCGCTCGCCATGGCATTGCGCGCATGGGCATCGTCACGGGAGGCGGCTTTCAGGTACGCGTGATAGTGCAAACGCACCTTGCCCGCACCAATGCACAGCACGCCGAGCAGGATCCACACCACCAGCAGCGGCACGTTGAAAAAGAGTCCATACAGCGCGCGCAGCAGCAGGAACGTAATCACCATCACGCCCGCCATCATCAGCAGCGTGCGCAGCATGGAAAAGTGCTTAATACGGCGGAATAACACCTCCAGCCGGTGATCCAGATGCCAGTGCTCACCGAGCTTGAACAGGCGTTCAGCGATGATAACCAGCAGCATGGTAAACAACGTCATGGTATCTCCTTATTCTGACGACGCGGTGAGCATGGCGCGGAACCGCGGCCAGTCAAATGCCGGGCCGGGATCGGTTTTTCTCGCCGGAGCGATATCGCTGTGCCCGGTAATATTGTCGGCGATGGCCGGGTAAAGTCCGATAAGCGTGCGGGTCACAGTCGCTAGCTGTTGATACTGTGAATCGGTGTAGGGCGTGGTATCCGTGCCTTCCAGTTCGATCCCGATAGAAAAATCGTTGCACCGTTCGCGCCCGTGATACATCGATACCCCGGCATGCCAGGCGCGCTTATCAAAGGGAACATACTGAACCACTTCACCATCGCGACGAATCAGGCAATGAGCCGACACGTGCAGATGCGCAATCTCAGCAAAGAAAGGATGGGCATCGGGATCTATCGTTCCCGTGAATAACGCATCGATCCACGGGCCGCCAAATTCCCCCGGCGGGAGACTAATATTATGAACCACCAGCAGTGTGGGCTTTTCATCCTCCGGGCGGCAGTCGTGGTGCGGCGAAGGCACATGCCGCGCATCCACCAGCCATCCGTTTTCTAACAACATGCTGGAACTCCTTATGTATGGTGCTGTTACTCGGTTCAGAGTAGCATGTTTCAATATTATGATTCGTTACCAATTTGGAGTTTTATCATGCCGCCTCGCCGCTACAACCCCGACCACCGACGTGAAGCGCTTCTGGAACGTATTAATATGGATATTCCGGCAAGCGTTGCCCATGCTTTGAAAGAAGATCTGGGCGGTGACGTCAATGCCGATAAAGATATTACGGCACAATTGTTGCCGAAAGAGACGCGCTCCCACGCGGTCATTATCACCCGTGAAGAGGGTGTTTTTTGCGGCAAGCGCTGGGTTGAAGAGGTCTTTACCCAGTTGGCGGGCGATGATGTGCAGGTAACATGGCACGTGGAGGACGGCGATAGCGTCACGCCAAATCAGCCGCTGTTCGAGCTGGACGGCCCTTCCCGCGTCTTGCTGACCGGCGAACGTACCGCGCTCAATTTTGTACAAACGCTCTCTGGCGTCGCCAGCGAAGTGCGTCGTTACGTTGACCTGCTGGCCGGCACCCGAACCCAGCTGCTGGATACCCGCAAAACGCTGCCGGGCCTGCGCACGGCGCTGAAGTACGCGGTGCTCTGCGGCGGCGGCGCAAACCATCGTCTGGGCCTGTCCGACGCTTTCCTGATTAAAGAGAACCACATTATTGCATCGGGTTCCGTACGTCAGGCGGTGGAGAAGGCCTTCTGGCTGCATCCGGATGTGCCGGTTGAAGTAGAAGTGGAAAACCTGGACGAGCTGGAGCAGGCGATCAAGGCCGGGGCCGATATCATCATGCTCGATAACTTCGAAACCGAACAGATGCGTGAGGCGGTAAAACTGACCAATGGCCGGGCCCAGCTCGAAGTCTCCGGAAACGTCACCTTCGAAACGATCCGTGAATTCGCCGAAACCGGCGTGGATTACATCTCCGTCGGCGCGCTGACCAAGCACGTTCGCGCCCTCGACCTCTCGATGCGTTTTAAATAGTGATTCCTCCCCTCTCCGCCTGGAGAGGGGAATTTCAGCCCCGCTCGCAAATCCGCTGTTCTTTCCTGCAACACCGCATTAATTCTCTGAACGCGCTTTCCCGTTCCCTTTTTTGCCCCTCGTTTCTGCCCTTTTGCGCTGACAGAGTAGCGCCACTTAACGTAAGGAGCAGATATGAACAGACAACACGGATTCACTCTTATTGAGCTGATGGTGGTCATCGGCATTATTGCGATTCTGAGCGCCATCGGCATACCTGCCTATCAGAACTACCTGCGCAAAGCGGCGCTGACCGATATGCTGCAAACCTTCGTTCCCTACCGCACCGCCATTGAACTTTGCGCGCTGGATCACGGTGGTGTGGAGAGCTGCGATGCCAACAGCAACGGCATCCCTTCCCCCACCACGACACGCTACGTTTCCGGAATGAGCGTAGCGAAAGGGATCGTGACCTTAACAGGACAGGAAAGTCTTAACGGGCTGGAAGTGGTCATGACGCCGCAGTGGAACAACGGCAACGGGATGACGGGCTGGACGCGCGTCTGCAACATCAGTGCTGATAGCGCTCTGAAGCAGGCCTGCGAAGACGTTTTCCGCTTCAGCAATAACTGAGGAGCGGAGAATGAATACCGATCAACTCGTGGCGCTTTGTCTTCGCCATCACGCACTGCTGTTATCCAGCGACAGTGAGAGGATCAACATTGCCGTCGTGGGAAAGCCCGCGGCCGAACTCATGGAGGCGCTGCGTTTCGCGACCCAGAAACGGATTGATATTGAGTGCTGGAGCGCGGAGCGCATGGAAAAACACCGGCAGCTGACGTCTCAATCGCATCTGCCCGGCGTTTCGCAAACACACTCTACGGTAGATGTCCTTAACCACACGCTGCAGCAGGCAATCAACCAGCGCGCCTCTGATATTCATATCGAACCGATGGAGCACGCGTGCCAGATTCGTTTACGTATCGACGGCGTACTTTGTCCGCAGCCTCCGCTTGCCGCTGAACTGGCTAACCTGTTAAGCGCACGTTTAAAAGTGCTGGGTAACCTGGATATTGCAGAACGCCGGCTGCCTCAGGACGGCCAGTTTACGATTGAACTGGCCAATGAGCCGGTCTCGTTTCGGATCGCGACGCTTCCCTGCAGCGGCGGCGAAAAAATTGTGCTGCGCCTCCTGCATCAGGTTCCGCAGGCCCTTGAGCCGAAAGCGCTTGGCATGAATGCTGAACAGTTGGCCTGTTTTAATGCGGTTCTCCACCAGCCGCAGGGGCTGATTCTGGTCACCGGCCCTACCGGCAGCGGCAAAACCGTGACGCTGTACAGCGCTTTGCAGTCGCGTAACACCCCTGACGTCAACATCTGCAGCGTGGAAGATCCTATTGAGATCCCCCTTGCCGGATTAAACCAGACGCAGATTAATCCCCGGGCGGGTTTAACCTTCCAGAACGTGCTGCGCGCACTGCTACGTCAGGATCCCGACATCATTATGGTCGGCGAAATCCGTGACGGAGAAACGGCCGGGATTGCCATTAATGCTGCCCAGACCGGGCATCTGGTGCTGTCGACCCTGCACACCAACTCGACGACGGAAACGCTCATTCGCCTGGAGCAGATGGGCGTCGCGCGCTGGATGATTTCTTCCGCGCTGACGATGGTGATTGCCCAGCGACTGGTCCGGCGTTTGTGCCCACATTGTCGCCGGGAAACCCGCGATCAGGCTCAACTACCTCGCTCAGTATGGCCCAGGCCGCTTCCACGCTGGCAGCCCACCGGCTGCGATCGCTGTTATCACGGCTTTTATGGCCGCGTGGCCATTTTTGAAGTACTCGCCATCGACAATGCCCTCCGGCAGGCCATTGCCAGCGGGGCGGGAACTGACGTCATAGAGGCGAGCGCCCGGCAGGCGGGGATGGTTTCTCTTTTTGAACACGGCTGCAGGGCCGTCGAACAAGGGCTAACCACGATTGAAGAGTTGCTGCGCGTCCTGGGAATGCCCAATGGCGGCTAATCAGCTCTGGCGCTGGCGTGCGCTCACCAAAGATGGAGAACCCCGAAGCGGGACACTCTGGGCCACAGACCGCAATGCGGTCTTCACCCGGCTGATGGGTAACGACCTCCATCCTCTGACGCTGACCCGATGCACGCAGCGACACCGCTGGCGTCCACACCACTGCGGCGAGATGTTTCATCAGCTCGCCTCGCTGCTGCAGGCTGGGCTGACGCTGTCCCACAGCCTGCAAATGCTGGCAGAGCAACATCCGTTAAAACCGTGGCAGGCGCTGCTGCAAAGCATTGCCGATGAGCTCAGTGAAGGATGCCCGTTTTCTGAGTCGCTAAAAAAGTGGCCAGCCGTTTTTAGCCCGCTGCATGTCTCGATGGTGAAAACCGGAGAGCTGACGGGGAAGCTGGAGGTGTGCTGTCGTCAGCTCGCGCAGCAACAAAAAGCGCAGCAGCAGCTCAGTGCAAAAGTGAAAAAGGCGCTGCGCTACCCGGCGATCGTCCTGACGCTGGCTGTGCTCGTCGTGCTGGCGATGGTCACTCTGGTCCTGCCCGAGTTTGCCGCGATCTACAAAACGTTTAATACCCCGCTTCCCGTGCTGACACAGATGGTTATGGGGATGGCCGCCTTTATGCAGTCATATGCCCTTGCGTTGTTCGTCCTGCTATTAGCCCCCTTAGCCGTCGCCTGGGCTCTGCGGCAGAATCCTCGCTGGCAGTGCATCCTGCTGCATACGCCCGTGATGGGCGCACTGGCAAAAGGTCAAAAGCTGGGACACGTCTTTACCGTGCTGTCACTCACGCAACAGGCGGGTATCCCCTTTTTACAGGGCCTGGAGAGTGCCGAGGAGACCGTTGAAAGTCAGTACTGGCAGGGAATACTGCGCGGCGTGCGGAAGGACATTGAAAAAGGCCTTCCCGTCTGGTCATCCTTTCAAAGAGCGGCAATCTTTACCCCGCTCTGTGTTCAGCTTTTACGAACCGGTGAAATGTCAGGTGCGCTGGATATCATGCTGGCAAACCTTGCCCGCCATCATATGGAACAGACGTTTCAACGTGCAGAGAATCTGGCGGCGCTTCTGGAGCCAGTGCTTCTGATAGTGACGGGGGTCATTATCGGTACGCTGGTGGTGGCAATGTACCTGCCGATATTCCACCTGGGAGATGCGATGAGCGCGGGATAGTACAACAGGGCTGGCGCACGGGCATGCGCCAGCGATCGCCATTACAGGCTGTTGAATACGCGGTTTTCTTGTTCCTGAACGCGAATAAACGTCGTACGCTTTGTCAGCTCCTTCAGGCGGGAGGCGCCAACGTAGGTGCAGGCAGAGCGCAGGCCGCCGAGGATATCGCGTGCGGTGTTTTCAACCGGGCCGCGCAGAGGCAGCTTGACGGTTTTACCTTCTGCCGCACGGTATTTTGCCACGCCGCCGACGTGACGGGTCATCGCAGACTCAGAGCTCATACCGTAGAACAGCATAAATTTCTCGCCGTTCTCTTCTACTACGGTACCGCCGCTCTCTTCATGGCCTGCCAGCATACCGCCGAGCATCACGAAGTCCGCGCCGCCACCGAAGGCCTTTGCGACATCACCCGGCATGGTGCAACCACCGTCGCTGATGATCTGGCCGCCCAGCCCGTGCGCCGCATCGGCACATTCAATGACGGCAGAGAGCTGCGGATAACCGACGCCGGTTTTGACGCGCGTGGTGCATACGGAGCCCGGACCGATGCCCACTTTCACGATATCGGCACCGGAGAGGATCAGCTCTTCACACATTTCACCGGTCACCACGTTGCCCGCGATGATGGTTTTCGTCGGCCAGGCCTCACGCGCCTTGCTGACGAACTGTACGAAGTGCTCGGAGTAACCGTTCGCCACATCAATACAAACGAAGTTCAGCGCCGGGTTAGCCTTCAGAATCTGTTTGGTCTTCTCGAAATCCGCATCGGAGGTACCGGTGGAGACCATCACGTGCTTCACCACATCAGCAGAGGCGGACGCCACAAACGCATCCCACTCTTCAGGGCTGTAATGTTTGTGTACGGCGGTGAGGATGTCGAACTGTGCCAGCGCGGTTGCCATCTCAAAGGTTCCCACAGTATCCATGTTGGCAGCGATGATCGGCACGCCAGACCAGGTCTGACCGGAATGCTTAAAGGTGAATTGACGTTCGAGTTCAACGTCTGAGCGACTTTTCAGTGTAGAGCGTTTAGGGCGGATAAGAACGTCTTTGAAACCTAACTTCAGATCTTCTTCGATACGCATGTGCGGATTCCTGGGGTTAGAGGCAAATATGTTAAAAGCACAACTCCAGTGACGCTATCATACGCACTAATACCTGCTCCGCAAGACTGCGAAATTCTCTTTTTTTACGCTACAATCCTATAAATTTACCTGGTAAAAAGCCGGTAAACAGGGCTAAACAGTTGCTGGCGCACCTGAGAGTTTTAATCAACTGATTTTAATAATGAATAATTCCCAGGATTTGATTTAATGGGGTATATCGTTGCATTAACCGGTGGCATCGGTAGTGGCAAAAGTACCGTTGCAGACGCGTTTTCTCGTTTGGGTATCACGATTATCGATGCCGATATTATTGCCCGCCAGGTGGTAGAGCCCAATACACCCGCGCTTAAGGCCATCGCAGAACATTTTGGCCAGGCAATCATCAATGCCGATGGCACGCTAAATCGCCGTCAGCTTCGCGAATGCATTTTTTCCGATTCAGCGGAAAAAGCCTGGCTTAATGCCCTGCTCCATCCCATTATCCACCAGGAAACACAGCGTCAGATAGCCGAAGCCCGCTCGCCCTATGTCTTGTGGGTGGTTCCGCTGCTGGTGGAAAATCAGCTGCATCAGAAAGCCGATCGGGTACTGGTGATTGATGTCGCACCCGAGACGCAAATCCAGAGAACCATGATGCGAGACCATGTCTCGCGCGAGCATGCTGAACATATTCTCGCCGCTCAGGCCACGCGCGCTCAGCGCCTTGCCGTGGCGGATGATGTTATTGATAATAACGGCGCACCAGATGCTATTGCATCGGATGTTGCCCGTCTGCACGCGCAGTATCTGACGTTAGCCGGGCAGGCCGTTGCACAGGAAAAACCATAATGTCGACTCACATCCTTTTTGAGCATCCGCTCAACGAAAAAATGCGTACCTGGCTGCGCATCGAATTCCTCATTCAGCAGCTTTCACAACATCTGCCGGTTAACGATCACGCTACGGCGTTGCACTTCTTCCGCAATGTAGGCGATCTGCTGGATGTGATTGAACGCGGCGATGTCCGCACAGAATTGCTTAAAGAGCTGGAGCGCCAGCAGCGTAAATTGCAGGCATGGGCTGAGGTTCCGGGGGTGGACGTAAGCCGTATCGATTCCCTTCGTCAGCAGCTTAAAACCAGCAGCAGCATCCTGATGGCCGCACCGCGCGTCGGGCAGTTTTTGCGTGAGGACCGCCTGATTGGCCTGGTGCGCCAGCGCCTGAGCATCCCTGGCGGTTGCTGCAGCTTCGACCTGCCGACGCTGCATATGTGGCTCCATATGCCACAAGCCCAGCGTGACGCGCAGGTGAACAGCTGGCTGGCAAGCCTGGAGCCGATGCACCAGACGCTGTCGCTGATCCTCGATCTGATCCGTAACTCAGCGCCGTTCCGCAAGCAAACCAGCCTGAACGGTTTCTACCAGGACAACGGTGATGATGCCGATCTTCTGCGTCTGAATTTATCGCTTGGCGAACAGCTTTATCCGCAAATTTCCGGGCATAAGAGCCGCTTTGCGATTCGCTTTATGCCGCTGGACAGCGAAAATGGCACCGTGCCGGAACGCCTCGATTTTGAACTGGCCTGTTGTTAAGGAGTGCCGATGTCTGATGTCACCACCGTAAACTGCCCGACCTGTGGCAAAACCGTTGTCTGGGGCGAAGTGAGTCCGTTCCGCCCATTCTGCTGCAAACGCTGCCAGCTTATTGACCTGGGCGAATGGGCGGCGGAAGAAAAACGCATTCCGAGTAAAGGCGATCTTTCGGACAGCGATGACTGGAGTGAAAGCCAGCAGTAATCCGTAAAGCCTGCTGGCGCGTCGCTTAGCAGGCCTTCGGTTGTTCGACTAACCGCAGGATCACAGGCTCATTAGCTGGCGGGAATTTTTCAGCATCACTTGCCTGAAGCTCCACCCAGTTACCCGGCTGCCCCTCTTTCCCCCAGGGTTCACCTTCCCAGTTTTCCACCAGCCAGAACCACAGCGTGATGTGTCTGTCCGGGAACTGGTACTCAAGCTTATCAAACAGCGTTGCGCCAAGCGGGGTGATCCCAACTTCTTCCTGAAGCTCGCGAACCAGCGCCTCTTCCGGCGTCTCACCTGACTCGATTTTACCGCCTGGAAACTCCCACTTGTTCGCCATATGGGCGTCGGCAGCGCGCCGGGTGATGAAGATTTGATTTTGCGGGTTGCGAATAATCCCGACGGCAATTTGCAGTATTTTCATATTGTCACTTCCATAAAAAAGGCGCAGAAATCTGCGCCTTTTTGTTTTTTTATGAACTTAGCTCAGACGGCCGTGGCACGCCTTGTACTTTTTACCAGAACCGCACGGGCATGGATCGTTACGACCCACTTTGCGATCGCCGGTTTGCGCGGCGATCGCCGCTGCGGCTTCGCTGTCGTCGGTCTGATGGCTCAGCTGTTGCATTTGTGCCAGACGCTCGGCTTCTTCACGACGCTGCTGTTCCATCGCTTCCACCTCTTCCGGCATACGCACCTGAACCTTGCTCAGGGTGCTGATGACTTCATACTTCAGCGACTCAAGCATAGAGGCAAACATGGAGAAGGACTCACGCTTGTATTCCTGCTTCGGATCTTTCTGCGCATAGCCACGCAGGTGGATACCCTGACGCAGGTAGTCCATCGCCGCCAGGTGCTCTTTCCACAGGGAGTCCAGCGTCTGCAGCATCACGCCTTTTTCGAAGTGACGCATCATCTCAGCGCCAACGACCTCTTCCTTGCGCTTGTAGACGTCCAGCGCGGTTTCGTAGATACGCTCGCGCAGGGTCTCTTCGTGCAGCTCAGGCTCTTTATCCAGCCACTCTTTGATTGGCAGGTCGAGGTCGAAGTCGTTTTTCAGGCGTTCCTGCAGGCCTTCAACGTCCCACATCTCTTCCAGAGACTGCGGCGGAATGTGCGCATCAATCGTGGCTTTAAACACATCTTCGCGAATGCTGTTGATGGTTTCGCTCACGTCGGACACGTCCAGCAGTTCGTTACGCTGGGTGTAGATCGCACGGCGCTGATCGTTAGCCACGTCATCGTATTCCAGCAGCTGCTTACGAATATCGAAGTTGCGGCTTTCCACTTTACGCTGTGCGTTCGCGATCGCTTTGGTAACCCACGGGTGCTCAATGGCTTCACCCGGCTTCATGCCCAGCTTACGCATCATGCCGGACACGCGGTCGGAGGCGAAAATACGCATCAGCGCATCTTCCATCGACAGGTAGAAGCGGGAAGAACCGGCATCACCCTGACGACCTGCACGACCACGCAGCTGGTTATCGATACGACGCGATTCGTGACGCTCGGTACCGATAATGTGCAGACCGCCGGATGCCAGCACCGCGTCGTGACGCACCTGCCAGTCGGCCTTAATCTGAGCAATCTGTTCAGGCGTTGGGTTTTCCAGCTCAGCCACCTCGGCCTGCCAGCTACCGCCCAGCATAATATCGGTACCACGACCCGCCATGTTGGTGGCGATGGTTACCGCAGCCGGATAACCTGCCTGCGCAACAATATCCGCTTCTTTGGCGTGGAATTTGGCGTTCAGTACGTTGTGCTTGATGCCCGCTTTCGTCAGCTCGTGAGAAACCACTTCGGATTTTTCAATGGAGATGGTCCCCACCAGAACCGGCTGGCCTTTAGCAGTACGTTCGCGAATATCTTCGATGATTGCCTGAATTTTTTCCGCTTCGGTCATGTACACCAGGTCCGGCATGTCCTTACGGATCATTGGACGGTTGGTTGGAACGACAACGGTATCCAGCTTGTAGATAGAGCTGAATTCAAACGCTTCGGTATCGGCTGTACCGGTCATCCCTGCCAGCTTCTCGTACAGACGGAAGTAGTTCTGGAAGGTAATAGACGCCAGCGTCTGGTTTTCGTTTTGAATATCCACACCTTCTTTGGCTTCAACGGCCTGGTGCAGACCGTCAGACCAGCGACGACCCTGCATGGTACGGCCAGTGTGCTCATCAACGATGATGACTTCGCCGTCTTTGACGATGTAGTCGACATCGCGAGTGAACAGCGCATGGGCGCGCAGTGCGGCAGTCACGTGGTGCATCAGCATGATGTTGCTCGGGGAGTAGAGAGACTCACCCTCTTCCATGATGCCTTCAGCCACTAAGAGCTCTTCAATTTTAACCAGACCACGTTCAGTCAGGTTCACCTGGCGCGCTTTTTCATCCACGGAGAAGTGACCTTCACCCTGGAAGGTATCCGAGTCTTCTTTCTCCTGGCGCAGCAGGTGTGGAATGATTTTGTCGACCTTACGGTACATCTCGGAGCTGTCTTCAGCCGGGCCGGAGATGATAAGCGGAGTACGCGCTTCATCGATCAGGATGGAGTCCACCTCATCCACCAGCGCGTAGTGCAGCTTACGCTGGACGCGCTCTTCGGGGCTGAACGCCATGTTGTCACGCAGGTAGTCGAAGCCGTATTCGTTGTTGGTACCGTAGGTAATGTCCGCGTTATACGCTTCACGCTTGGCTGGTGCAGGCAGGCCAGACATGTTGATGCCGACGGTCATGCCGAGGAATTCGAACAGTGGACGGTTGTTTTCGGCGTCACGCTGCGCCAGATAGTCGTTGACGGTAACGACGTGAACGCCTTTACCGGTCAGCGCGTTCAGGTAAGCCGGCAGCGTTGCGGTCAGGGTTTTACCTTCACCGGTACGCATTTCCGCGATGCAGCGTTCGTTAAGCACCATCCCGCCCAGCAGCTGAACGTCGAAGTGACGCATGCCGAACACGCGCTTACTTGCTTCACGCACGACAGCAAATGCTTCCGGGATCAGGCTTTCTAAGGTTTCACCTTTTTCCAGACGCGCACGGAATTCCGCCGTTTTCGCTTTCAGCTCATCATCAGAGAGCTTCTCCATCGCCGGTTCCATACCGTTGATGACGGCAACAGCTTTGCGCATACGGCGCAGGGTACGATCGTTACGACTACCAAAAACTTTAGTTAATAATTTGATTAGCATAATAAATTCTCAAACGCCCCATCATGGGCAGATAAATTAAGGTATTGAAAAAGTTAATTTAGCTGAGGCGTTGAGGCCCGGCGCGAATGCCGTGAACCTGGCTAATCCAGGTTGAAACAGAGAATGAAACAGGAGGAACGAGCGCGCGTTGCGCCGTCTGGCGAACCATGACCGGCGGCTGGCTGTCCTGCGTGAGCAGCGCGTTGAGCGTGTCCAGCAGGGCAAGATGCTGCGCCTGCACCGGCAGCGCCTCTTCCGCAACAGGCATTGCCTGCGGCGCCATCGCGAAGGAGAGATGGCGGATAACCGTGCGGATAGCGTGCTGGTGCCAGTAATCAACGGAGAAATTCGGGCGGCGACTGGCTTCAAGCCAGGCGAGATTTGTAAAGTTAACCCGCGTATTGAGATCGTGTTTGCTGGTAGAGGTCTTCGTCGGCGTCGCCGCTTCGGCACCGTTGCTGAGCGCAGGCAAGCCGAAACTCGCCGCGACCATCCCTAATAAGAGATGCGGCCAGAAGTAACGTCTGCCAAATTGTCGCCAGCGCGTCAGTATTCCGCTCACTTGCTCCACCACATAAGCCAGCCTGTTACAGGCTATCTTCAGTTATTTTTTTAAGCGCCCAGATATTACCACTAAAGCCAATACACATCAGCAGGAATGAGGCGCCGCCGCGGGGAAAAACGGTCAAGAATGCAGCTAACGCACACACTTTCTGCGCAAGACAGACTAGAAATAACGCAGGGGCAAACAAAGAAGGGTAAAAATAAAAACGACTGGTCTTCCTGGCCGGAGAGAGTACCAGGTTAACCAGTCGATTTTTTACGAAACGGCGTAAACCGTTACGCCAGAACCATGCTTGGCGCTTTGAAAGCCAACGGCAGTTCTGCTTCGTCTTCGAAGGTCACATATTCCCAGGCTTCCTGTTTTGCCAGGACGGCCTGCAACAGTTTGTTGTTCAGCGCATGACCGGATTTGAACGCGGTAAATGCACCAATGATGTTGTGACCACACATGAACAGGTCGCCGATAGCGTCCAGCATTTTGTGACGAACGAATTCATCTTCGAAACGCAGGCCGTCTTCGTTCAGTACGCGATAATCGTCAACAACGATGGCACAATCGAAGCTGCCGCCCAGGCACAGGCCGCGGGACTGCAGATATTCGATATCACGCATGAAGCCAAACGTACGGGCTCGGCTGATCTGGCGCATAAACGCATCAGCAGAGAAGTTCATCGCATAGCGCTGGGTGCTGGAATCAATCGCCGGATGGTTAAAGTCGATGGTAAAGTCCAACGAGAAACCATTGTACGGTTTGAATTCAGCCCACTTGTCGCCATCTTCGACGCGAACGGTCTCTTTGATGCGAACAAATTTCTTCGCGCAGTTCAGTTCTTCGATGCCGGCATCCAGCAACAGATAGACGAACGGTGCAGCACTGCCATCCATAATCGGGATTTCTGGCGCATCGACTTCAACAATAATGTTGTCGATACCCAGACCCGCCAGGGCGGCGTTCAGGTGCTCTACGGTAGAAATCCGCACGTCATGCTCGTTCACCAGACAAGTACAGAGCATAGTATCACGCACAGATTTGGCATCGGCCGGAAAATCTACCGGTGGATTCAAGTCGGTGCGACGATAGATGACCCCGGTATTGGCCGGCGCAGGGCGTAACGTCAGCGTGACTTTCTTGCCGGTATGTAAACCGACACCCGTCGCCTGAACGATACGTTTAAGTGTCCTTTGTTTGATCATCGTATAATCTCGCCAAATTAACTATCCAACCGAGAGTGTATATCACTAACGGTGGGCCAGTTTAGCACAAAGAGCGCAAATCCCCTAATTCCAGCCAATTCTTAATCAGCTTGCTTACGCAGGAACGCCGGGATATCCAGATAATCTGGCTCTTTCGCCGTTTGCGGCATTGGGTCGTTCACCACTTTCGCGGCCGGTTTCTGCTCCTGAGTCAGCGGAGACATACCGTGCTGCTGGTAACGATCCATTACCGGTTGCTGAGTCTGCTTGTTGGTCACTAAGGTGATCTCAGGACGCTTGTCCATACCGATACCGGTTGCCACAACGGTAACACGCAGCTCGTCGTTCATTTCAGGGTCAAGTGAAGTACCGATTACCACGGTAGCGTTGTCAGAGGCGAACGCACGGATGGTGTTACCCACGGTTTCGAACTCATCCAGACGCAGGTCAAAGCCAGCGGTAATGTTGACCAGCACGCCGCGCGCACCAGACAGGTCGATATCTTCCAGCAGTGGAGAAGAGATAGCCATTTCAGCCGCTTCTTCTGCACGGTCTTCACCGCTCGCCACGCCAGAGCCCATCATCGCGTAGCCCATTTCGGACATCACGGTGCGAACGTCTGCAAAGTCAACGTTCATCAGGCCAGGACGGGTAATCAGTTCAGCGATACCCTGAACCGCGCCTTTCAGCACGTCGTTTGCTGCACCGAAGGCGTCCAGCAGGGAGATACCGCGACCCAGAACTTTCAGCAGCTTGTCGTTCGGGATGGTGATCAGCGAGTCCACATGCTTGGACAGCTCGGTGATACCCTGCTCCGCGAAGGCCATACGCTTCTTGCCTTCAAAATTGAAAGGCTTGGTCACGACAGCAACGGTCAGGATACCTAAATCTTTAGCTACTTCAGCCACAACAGGTGCTGCGCCGGTACCGGTACCGCCACCCATACCTGCTGCGATGAAGACCATGTCCGCACCTTCCAGTGCAGCGCGCAGGGCTTCACGATCTTCTTCAGCCGCATTGCGACCCACTTCCGGGTTAGCCCCAGCTCCCAGCCCTTTGGTGATACCACCGCCGATCTGGATAGTCTGGCCTACCGCCGTCTTACGCAGTGCCTGCGCATCGGTGTTAACCGCGAAGAATTCAACACCTTCAATGCGTTCACGCACCATATGCTCTACGGCGTTACCGCCGCCGCCACCGACGCCGATGACTTTAATCACCGCGTCGTTGGTCAGTTCCATAGGTTCAAACATAATTTCTCTCTCCGTTGTGCCTGTCGCCCGAGACCGCTAATTCTCTCCGGTCTCTTAAAAAAATTAAAACTCTTTTCGCAACCAGTTGTTCAGTCGTTTGACCCACGACCCCACTGAGACGCGTTTTTCCACTTCCGCTTCACCACTGAGATGAGATTCCTTCCCGTAGTGGAGCAGGCCCACAGCCGTTGAATAATACGGCTCCTGAGCATAATCCGTTAAACCGGTAATATTCAGCGGCGCCCCAATACGTACCTGCGTATGGAAGACGCGCTGCGCACAGGCCGCAAGACCTTCAATTTGCGCTGCACCGCCGGTTAATACAATCCCCGCCGCAAGATGATGTTTAACACCCTGCTGACGAAGCTGTTCCTGTAACTGTAAAATTTCTTCGTTGACTAGGTTGAGCAGCTCGGTATAGCGCGGCTCAATCACCTCAGCCAACGTCTGGCGCTGCAGGCTGCGCGGTGGACGACCACCGACGCTTGGCACTTCAACGCTCTCATCTTTGCCAACGATAGAACCCAGCGCACAGCCGTGGCGCACTTTAATCGCTTCTGCATCGCTCGGTGGCGTACCAAAAGCGTAAGCAATATCGCTGGTCACGACGTTCCCTGCGTACGGGATCACTTTGGTGTGGCGCAGCGCACCGCCGGTATACACGGCCATGTCCATTGTACCACCACCAATATCGACCACACAGACACCCAGTTCACGTTCATCTTCGGTCAGTACGGAATAACTTGCCGCCAGACCGGCGAAAATAAGTTGGTCAACTTTCAGGCCACAACGTTCAACGGCTTTTACAATGTTCTTCGCCATATCGTTGTGACATGTGATCAGGTGCACTTTTGCCTGCATACGAACGCCTGACAGACCAACCGGGTTTTTGATCCCTTCCTGGTAGTCAATCGCATATTCCTGCGGGATCACGTGCAATACGCGATGCTCATCGCGAACACGCACGGACTTCGCCGTATGCACAACGTTTTCAACGTCTTCCTGCGTCACTTCCTCTTCGGAAATCGGCACCATGCCGATTTCGTTCTGGCAGCTAATGTGCTTACCAGAAAGGGCAAGATAGACAGAAGAAATCTGGCAATCTGCCATCAATTCAGCCTGATCGATGGCACGCTGGACGCATTTCACCACCGATTCAAGATCGTTTACCCCACCTTTATCCATACCACGTGACGGGCAACTGCCCACGCCAATGATATTGACCATACCGTCGGGCAGAACTTCCCCTACTAAAGCGGCAACCTTCGCGGTGCCAATCTCCAGTCCAACTACCAGTTTTCTGTCCGTCGCCTTGATCATTGTTGTTCTGCCTGTACCTGTGCCTGATTCTGTTGCTGATTAGGTTCCTCGACCGGAGCCGGTACCCAACCGACTGCTGCGCCTGAGTCATAGCGCAAATCAACGTAGCTTATCCGTTTGCCGTCAGTCTGTGCCTGCTGCTGTAAAACCGGGTAAAGTTCGACAAAACGCGCCAGACGCTTCATGGTGTCCCCGCGTCCCAGGTTGAGCTTAATGCCGTTCGTTAACGTAAGCTGCCAGGAGCGGCGCGCCGTCATTGCAGCATCTTTTAACGTAAACCTGTCCTTCGCCAGCACCTGGCCCATTTCACGAAAACCCTGTAAAACCTCGTTTTCGCTGCCTTCAGGGCCATACAACATCGGTAAATTCTGCTTGTTGACACGATCGGTCGGGACGCTGAAGGAATTTCCGTCGACGTCAACCATGTGCTGATCATTCCAACGCGCAATGGGCACATATTCAACCAGATGAATCTTCAATTCATCAGGCCATTGCTTTCTTACGCTCGCCTGTTTTATCCATGGCAGACGTTCAATCTGGCTCTGGATAATATTGACGTCCTGCGTCATAAAGGTGCCAGGCGAACCCAGCGCCAGTATTGACTGGCGAATATCGTCGTTACGCGTGTAGTGACGCTCACCGGTGACCACCAGCTTAGAAAGCGGCAACCGCTGCGCATCTTCCATCCAGCCCAGGACCATCCAGCCGCTGATAAACACGGTGCACAGCACCCCGAGCAGGAAAATGATGCCTGCAAGACGCGTTCCATTACTGCGGCGTGAAGAGGTGTATTCTTCCTCGTCATCGCGGTTGCGCGTGTTCAATGCAGCCTGAGACATATCAGCCCGCCTGGTCCAGAATGCGTACGACTAACTGCGAGAAGCTCATCCCCGCCTGACGCGCAGCCATCGGCACAAGGCTGTGGCTCGTCATACCCGGAGAGGTGTTGGCTTCCAGCAGATAAAATTGTCCATCTTTGTCCTGCATCACATCGATGCGTCCCCAGCCCTGGCAACCCAGAACATGCCAGGCTTTAAGCACCAGGGACTGTAAATCGGCTTCACGCTCAGCTTCAAGACCACTTGGGCAGAAATATTGCGTCTCATCAGAGAGATACTTCGCCTCATAATCATAGAAGACTCCGGCGGGTTGGATACGGATTGACGGTAAAATTTCTTCGCCAAGCATCGCGACGGTAAATTCCGGCCCGCTAAGCCATTTTTCTATCAGAACTTCATCATCATGTTGAAATGCCAGCGCTAAAGCGGACGCTAAATCGTCAGCTTTGTCGACTTTGGACATTCCCACGCTGGAACCTTCCCGGCTGGGCTTTACAATAACCGGTAAGCCCAGTTCAGCAATGCGTGCATTAACGCTATCCGGCAGGCCCAATTCAAATTCGCGACGCGTCAGTGCCACCCATGGCGCAACAGGTAAACCTGCGCCCTGCCACAGCAGCTTGCTGCGCAGTTTATCCATAGAGATAGCAGACGCCATCACGCCGCTGCCGGTGTACGGCAGACCGATCAGATCCAGAAGCCCCTGCAGGGTGCCGTCTTCGCCGCCACGACCGTGTAAAGCGATAAAGACTTTATCGAAGCCCATGGCTTTTAACTGCGTCACGTCGACCTCTTTTGGATCGACCAGGTGCGCATTGACGCCACCTTCACGCAGGCCCGCCAGTACAGCGGCGCCTGAATTCAGGGAAACCTCGCGCTCGGCGGAGGTGCCGCCAGACAGGACAGCAATCTTATCAGCCATGATGCTCATCCTCCTGGTTTTGCGGCTTCAGTTTGATTTCAGCTAAGGTACGGGCGATTTTGCCGATATTTCCCGCGCCCTGAATCAGAATCAGATCGTTACCTGTCAGGACCGGTGCCAGAATTTCCGCCACCTGCGCAGAGTCAGAAACCAGAATAGGGTCAACTTTACCGCGTCCACGAATGGTGCGACACAGAGAACGACTGTCTGCACCAGGAATCGGCGTCTCGCCTGCGGCGTACACATCCAGCATTAACAGGGTGTCTACCTGTGACAGGACGCTGGCGAAATCGTCATACAGATCGCGCGTACGCGTGAAGCGGTGCGGCTGGAACACCATCACCAGATTTTTGTCTGGCCAGCCTGCACGAGCGGCTTTAATGGTGGCGTCCACTTCGGTCGGATGGTGGCCATAGTCGTCCACCAGCATCGCCGTACCGGCTTTACCGTTCACGGCATCCAGCGGGAATTCACCGAGGAAATCGAAACGACGCCCGGTGCCCTGGAAGCTTTCCAGTGCGCGCAGAATCGCATCATCATCAATGCCTTCTTCCGTCGCGACGGCCACTGCCGCTGCGGCATTGAGCGCGTTATGGCGCCCTGGCGCATTCAGCGTCACGTGCAGCAGCTCTTTGTCCTGACGCGCCAGCGTGAAGTGTCCCTGCGCGCCAATCTGTTTGTACTCTTCCACGCGGACGTCAGCGTCTTCGCTGAAGCCGTAGGTGGTGATTTGACGACCCACGCGCGGCAGCAACTCGCGGATCACCGGATCGTCCACGCACATCACCGCGCGCCCGTAGAACGGCAGGTTGTGCAGGAAGTTGATAAAGGTCTGCTTTAAGTTCTCGAAGTCACCCTGGTAGGTATCCATATGGTCAGCTTCGATGTTGGTGACAATCGCCACCATCGGCTGCAGGTGCAGGAACGACGCGTCGCTCTCGTCCGCTTCAGCAATCAGATAACGACTGTGGCCCAGACGCGCATGTACGCCCGCGGCTTTGACCAGGCCGCCGTTGACGAACGTCGGGTCGAGACCCGCTTCTGCATAAATACTGGAAACCATCGCCGTGGTCGTGGTTTTACCGTGGGTCCCGGCAATCGCGATGCCGTGGCGGAAGCGCATCAGTTCCGCCAACATTTCGGCACGGCGGATCACCGGAATGCGCGCGTCGTGAGCGGCAACGATTTCCGGGTTGTCAGAAGAGATGGCGCTTGAGACCACCACCACGCTCGCATCGCGCACGTTTTCCGGGCGATGGTTGAAATAGATAGTCGCCCCAAGCGACGCCAGCTGCTGCGTTACAGGGTTTGGCGCCAGGTCAGACCCGCTGATCTGATAGCCTTCGTTAGCTAACACTTCGGCAATACCGCCCATGCCGGCACCACCGATGCCAACAAAGTGAATGTGCCGGACGCGACGCATCTCGGGCACGATTGAACGCAGTTTTGCCAGTTGTTGTGTATTCATTCTCTAAACGCCATCGACTACTTAAAATTCGTGCCGCGCTTCACGCGCTGCGAGGGTTAAGCCTGGGCTGCCAGGCTCACTTCTTTTGCCACCCGTTCCGTCGCATCAGGGATAGCCGCCGCGCGCGCGCGTTCAGCCATCTCAAGCAATACGTCTCTGTTCCAGCCCGCCAGGGTGGTGGCGACCGCGTCAGCGGTAAATTGTGGCTGCTCAAAAATTTTCGCCGCACCGGCTTTCTCAAGCGGCAGGGCATTCCAGTACTGCTGTCTGTCTTTGTGCTGGAAAGGCACAAACAGGGCTGGCAGACCCGCGGCAGCGATTTCGCTTACCGTTAAGGCGCCAGAACGACAGACCACGACATCGGCCCAGGCATACGCTGCCGCCATGTCGTCGATAAATTCCGTCACGTTATGCTGCGGCTGCCCCGCCTCGGCGTAAGCCTGCTCAACGGTCTGCTGAGCGCCTTTTCCGCTCTGGTGCCAGATGGTGACGGCATCCCCCAGCTTTGCAGCAACCTGCGGCATCGTCTGGTTTAAAATGCGTGCCCCCTGAGAGCCACCGACGACCAGCACACGAACCGGCCCTTCACGGCCCGCCAGGCGCGCGTCCGGCAACGGCAGCGCCAGTACGTCCACACGGACCGGGTTACCTACCACGTCCGCTTTCGGGAACGCGCCGGGAAACGCCTGCATAACTTTGGTGGCGATTTTCGCCAGCCATTTGTTGGTCAGACCGGCAATACCGTTCTGCTCATGCAGCACGACGGGAATACCTAACGACCACGCTGCCAGCCCGCCCGGACCCGAGACATAGCCGCCCATGCCCAGCACCACATCGGGCTTAAAGCGCTTCATAATGGTGCGCGCCTGACGCCAGGCGTTAAAAATGCGCACCGGAGCCAGCAGCATTGCCTTGAGGCCTTTGCCGCGCAGGCCGGAAATACGAATAAAGTCGATCTCAATACCGTGTTTCGGTACCAGGTCGGCCTCCATGCGGTCTGCGGTTCCCAGCCAGCGTACCTGCCAGCCCTGATCCATTAAATGGTGCGCAACCGCCAGTCCCGGGAACACATGTCCGCCGGTACCGCCTGCCATCACCATTAACCGCTTCGGTTGATTCATCGTGAACCTCGTGTAAACGCCTGGGCTTTTTCCAGACGCGTTTCATAATCTATGCGCAACAACAGCATGATGGCCGTCGACATAATCAACAGACTGGAACCACCATAACTGATCAACGGCAACGTCAGACCTTTGGTCGGCAGCATACCCGCTGCGGCCCCGACGTTAACCAATGCCTGGAAACTAAACCAGATACCAATTGAGCAGGCCAGGAAGCCTGAGAAACGGTGATCGATCTCCAGCGCTTTCCGGCCGATGGACATGGCGCGGAAAGCGACGAAGAATACCATTAATAGCGCTAATACCACACCGATATAACCCAGTTCTTCCGCAATAATGGAGAAGATGAAGTCAGTATGCGCTTCCGGTAAATACTCCAGTTTCTGTACCGAGTTACCCAGCCCCTGTCCCCAGAGCTCACCACGACCAAAGGCCATGAGTGACTGCGTCAGCTGATAACCGCTGCCGAACGGGTCTTCCCACGGGTTCCAGAACGAGGTCACGCGGCGAATACGGTAAGGCTCGGCGAGGATCAGCAGCACAACCGCTGAAATCCCCATCCCAATGATGGCGATGAACTGCCACAGCTTCGCGCCCGCCAGGAACAGCATGGCCAGCGTGGTCACAAACAGTACCACCACGGTACCGAGGTCAGGCTGCGCCAGCAGTAAGACCGCCAGCACCAGAATCACGCCCATCGGTTTTAAGAAGCCGCGCAGGTTGTTACGCACTTCATCTACTTTACGCACCAGGTAGTTCGCCAGGTAGCAGAACAGGGAGAGCTTGGTAAATTCCGCAGGCTGAATACGCAGCGGACCAAAGGCGATCCAGCGCGATGCCCCGTTTACGGAACTCCCCACCACCAGAACGATCAGCAGCATAATGATCGAGGCGATCAGCATCGCCGTACTGTGCCGCTGCCAGAACTCCATCGGTAGACGCAAGGTCACCAGCGCCAGGCAGAATGCCAGGATGATGTACAGACCATCACGTTTGGCAAACAGGAAAGGATCGTTCGCCAGACGCTGCCCGACGGGCATTGACGCTGACGTCACCATAATAAAGCCGACCGCCGCGAGCCCCATTGTGAGCCAGAACAGCGTGCGGTCGTACATGATCAGGCTGTCGTTATCTTTTTGACGAGAGCCCATCACCCAGCCTTTAAGCGCCGCAAACAACCACACCAGGATCCCAAATCCTGGCAGGCGCGGCATTTTCAGGCGAGGGAGAGATAAACGCATCAGCCTAACTCCTTCGCCAGGCGGGTAAAGACATCACCACGCTGTTCGAAATTCTTGAATTGATCGAGACTGGCACAGGCCGGAGAGAGCAGCACCATATCACCCGGCTTCACGCGAGGGGCAATCAGCCGCATCGCCTGTTCCATGGTTTCGGTTTGCTCGGCGATCTCAGGGCGCAGTTCAGCCAGCTCGCTGCCGTCACGGCCGAAGCAGTAGAGACGGATGTTATCGCCGGAGAGATACGGCTTCAGGGACGAGAAATCAGCAGACTTACCGTCGCCACCCAGCAGCAGATGCAGGGTACCGTCAACGTGCAGCCCGTTCAGCGCGGCCTCCGTGCTGCCCACGTTGGTGGCTTTGGAGTCGTTGATCCAGCGCACGCCGTTGTGCTCCAGCGCCAGCTGGAAACGGTGCGCCAGGCCAGAAAACGTGGTTAACGCTTTCAGGCTCGAGGAGCGCGGCAGCCCCACGGCATCCGCCAGCGCCAGCGCCGCCAGCGCATTGGTATAGTTGTGCTGACCAGAGAGCTTCATCTCTTTCACGTTCAGCACTTTCTCACCTTTCACGCGCAGCCAGGTTTCACCCAGCTGGCGGTTCAGATGGTAATCACCCATGGTGATGCCAAAACTGATGCAGCGCTCGTCTGCGCCACGCACCGGCATGGTCAGCGCGTCATCGGCGTTCACCACGCAGACTTTGGCATTCTCATAAACGCGCAGCTTGGCGGCACGGTACTGCTGCAGACCAAAGGGATATCTGTCCATGTGATCTTCAGTCACGTTGAGGATCGTCGCAGCGGCAGCATGCAGGCTGGAGGTCGTTTCCAGCTGGAAGCTGGAAAGCTCGAGAACATACAGTTCACAGCCTTTATCCAGAAGCATCAGAGCAGGCAAACCAATGTTACCGCCAACGCCGACATTCATGCCCGCCGCTTTTGCCATTTCCCCCACCAAGGTGGTGACGGTGCTTTTACCGTTAGAACCGGTAATCGCGATAACGGGAGCCTGCGCTTCGCGGCAGAACAGCTCGATATCGCCAACAATCTCAACGCCCGCATCTGCGGCAGCGCTCAGGGAAGGATGCGCCAGCGCCATACCCGGGCTGGCGACAATCAGATCGGCTGCCAGCAGCCAGTCATCATTCAGACCACCCAGGTGGCGTTCAACCTGTTCCGGCAGCTTGTCCAGACCCGGCGGAGAGACACGCGTATCCATCACGCGCGGCGTCACGCCACGCGCGAGGAAAAAGTCCACGCAGGAGAGCCCCGTGAGGCCCAACCCAATGATAACGACTTTTTTGCCCTGGTAATCTGCCATGATTAACGTACCTTCAGCGTTGCCAGGCCAATCAGCACCAGCATCAGCGAAATAATCCAGAAGCGCACAATGACGCGCGGCTCCGGCCAGCCTTTCAGTTCATAGTGGTGGTGAATCGGCGCCATACGGAAGATGCGCTGACCGCGCAGCTTGAAGGAGCCGACCTGCAAAATCACCGACAGCGTCTCAACCACAAACACGCCGCCCATGATCACCAGCAGGAACTCCTGGCGCAGCAGCACGGCAATAATGCCCAGCGCGCCGCCCAAAGCCAGTGAACCGACGTCACCCATAAAGACCTGAGCCGGATAGGTGTTGAACCACAGGAAGCCAAGACCCGCGCCGACAATCGCCGTACAGACGATCACCAGTTCACCCGCATGACGCAGATAAGGGATGTGCAGGTAGTTCGCAAAGTTCATGTTACCGGTCGCCCACGCCACCAGCGCAAAACCGGCCGCCACGAAGACGGTAGGCATGATTGCCAGGCCATCCAGACCGTCGGTCAGGTTAACGGCGTTACCGGTGCCGACAATCACAAAGTACGCCAGCAGAATGTAGAACAGACCCAGTTGCGGCATTACGTCTTTAAAGAACGGCACGACCAGCTCGGTCGCTGGCGTGTCTTTCCCGGCAAGATACAGTGCGAAGGCCACGCCCAGCGCGATCACCGACATCCAGAAATACTTCCAGCGGGCAATCAGGCCTTTGGTATCTTTGCGGACGACTTTGCGGTAATCATCGACGAAACCGATGATCCCGTAACCCACCAGTACCGTCAGCACACACCAGACGTACGGATTGGACGGGTACGCCCACAACAGCACGGAAACGACGATGGCAGTCAGGATCATGATCCCGCCCATGGTCGGCGTACCGCGCTTGCTGAAGTGCGATTCCGGGCCGTCGTTACGCACAACCTGGCCGAAAGAGAGCTTTTGCAGACGGGCAATCATGCGCGGGCCCATCCACAACGAGATGAACAGCGCAGTCAGCAGGCTGACGATGGCGCGAAACGTCAGATACGAAAAGACGTTAAAGCCTGAGTAATATTTGACCAAATGTTCGGCCAGCCAAACTAACATGTCCCGTTCTCCTGTAATGCGTGCACAACCTCTTCCATGGCGGCACTACGTGAACCTTTCACTAACACTGTCACAATTTGTTTTTCTGTTATTAATGCCTTAAGGCGCTCAATCAACGCGGCTTTATCGGCAAAATGCTCGCCAACGCCGCTGGCCTGGCTGATCGCCTGGCTCAATTTTCCTGTGCTCAGTACACAGTCCAGCCCCGCCGCTTTCGCCGCTTCACCGACCTGGGTATGACAGGCTTCGCTTTCGTCGCCCAGTTCTGCCATGTCGCCAACCACCATGATGCGGTAACCCGGCATTTCAGATAATACCTGCACCGCCGCCGTCATCGAGCCAACATTCGCGTTGTAGGAGTCATCCAGCAGCAGCTTGTTTTCCGAAAGCTGAATCGGGAACAGGCGTCCCGGTACGGCTTTCAGGTTCGCCAGCCCGGCTTTGATTGCCTCATGTGAAGCGCCCACCGCCGTTGCCAGCGCCGCCGCCGCAAGGGCATTGGCGATGTTATGACGACCCGGCAGCGGCAGCAGCACCTCCACGCCAACCGTTGGGGTAGTGAGGGTGAACTCGGTGCCGTGCGACGTCACATGGATATTGGTCGCCGTAAAATCACTGTTGACCGCATTCGGTGAGAAGCGCCAGGTTTTACGCGCACCAATGATGCTCTGCCAGTTAAGCCAGTCGTTGTTATCGGCGTTCAGAATGGCAATACCGTTATCCGGCAGGCCGGTGTAAATTTCACCTTTCGCTTTCGCCACGCCTTCCAGCGAGCCAAAGCCTTCCAGGTGCGCAGCCGCGAGGTTATTCACCAGCGCCGCTTCCGGGCGAGTCAGGCTTACGGTCCAGGCGATTTCACCCTGGTGGTTTGCGCCTAACTCGATCACCGCATAGTCATGCTCTTTGGTCAGGCGAAGCAATGTCATCGGCACGCCGATGTCATTATTGAGGTTGCCCGCGGTAAAAAGCGTATTGCCGCACTGGCTGAGGATCGCCGCCGTCATCTCTTTCACTGACGTTTTGCCTGATGACCCTGTCAGCGCGACGACGCGAGCTGGCACCTGCTGACGAACCCAGGCAGCCAGCTCACCGAACGCGAGACGCGTATCTTTCACCACAACCTGCGGCAGATCGATATCAAGCTTGCGGCTGACCAGCAGCGCACCGGCGCCGTTCTCTTTGGCCTGCTCGGCAAAATCATGCGCGTCAAAACGCTCGCCTTTCAGCGCCACAAAGAGACAGCCTGCGGTGACTTTACGGGTGTCCGTCGTCACGGCATCGATGGTCAGGTCTTGCCCGTGCAGGTCGCCGTGCAGTACTTCTGCGGCCTGGCTTAACGAGAGGCTAATCATGCGACAACTCCCAGCAGGCGAGCTGCCGTTACGCGATCCGAGTAGTCCAGACGGCGATTGCCAACGATCTGATAATCTTCATGGCCTTTGCCCGCCAGCAGAACAACATCATTCTCCTGTGCCTGCATGATGGCGTTCGTCACGGCTTCCGCCCGGCCTTCCACGACGCGCGCGCGACCTGCGTCCAGCATACCCGCCAGAATGTCATTAATGATGGCGCGCGGCTCTTCGGTACGCGGGTTGTCATCGGTTACAACCGGAATATCCGCGAACTGTTCCGCAATCGCCCCCATTAGCGGGCGTTTGCCTTTGTCGCGATCGCCGCCGCAGCCAAACACGCACCAGAGCTTACCGGTACAGTGCAGGCGCGCCGCTTCCAGCGCTTTTTCCAGCGCATCCGGCGTGTGGGCATAATCAACCACAACGGTCGGCTTACCCGGCGCGCTAAATACTTCCATACGGCCACAAACCGGCTGCAGTCGCGCGGCGGTTTTCAGCAGTTCAGCCATCGGGTAACCCAGCGCCAGCAGCGTCGCCAGGGCCAGCAGCAGGTTGCTGACGTTAAACGCCCCCATCAGGCGGCTTTCAATTTCGCCTTCACCCCAGGAAGAGGCAAAGCGGATGGTCGCCCCGCTGTCGTGATAATTCACCTCAACCGCCTTCAGCCAGCGGCCGTGGCAGTTCGGATTGATATGGTCTTCCATCGAGACGGCAACCGCATCCGGCAGCTTCGCCAGCCAGCGGCGGCCCACTTCATCGTCGGCGTTGATGATGGCCTGACCGTAATGGTGAGTAGAGAACAGCAGCCATTTCGCGGCTTCGTAGTGCTCCATATCGCCATGATAATCAAGATGGTCGCGGCTCAGGTTGGTAAACACGGATGCAGCAAATTTCAGCGCCGCGACGCGGTGCTGTACCAGACCGTGCGAAGAGACCTCCATCGCGGCAAAGGTTGCTCCCTGCCCTGCCAGACCGGCAAGCACGTGCTGTACGTCAACCGCCGAGCCGGTGGTGTTTTCCGTCGGGCTTACTTTGCCCAGCAGACCGTTACCTACGGTTCCCATCACTGCACCGGTTTCACCCAGCAGCTGTGCCCACTGCGCCATCAGCTGCGTGGTGGTGGTTTTACCGTTCGTACCCGTTACGCCAACCAGACGCAGCTGGTCGGAAGGTTCGTGATAAAAACGTCCCGCCAGTGCGGAAAGACGTTCGTTTAACTGGCTGAGATAGATGACCGGCACGCCGTGCATTTCACGGATCTCACCGTCGGTTGCCTCATCTTTAGCCTCAGCAATAATGGCAGCCACACCTTGCGCAATCGCCTGCGGGATATAACGACGCCCGTCCGCCTGATGACCCACTACTGCCACAAAAAGATCGCCAGAAGCCGCTACGCGGCTGTCCAGAACCATCTCTCGCAGTGCTCGCTCCGGTGCATTTGGCACCCACGGAGCGAGAAGGTCGCGCAAATTACGATCTGCCACCTGTTCCCTCGCCTTGATTAATTACAAATTCACTTTTTTCGCCCGTTGCCAGCGCATCCGGCTCAATGTTCATGGTGCGCAATACGCCGCCCATGATGGCACCGAAGACCGGCGCGGAAACGGCGCCACCGTAGTATTTACCTGCCTGCGGGTCGTTGATCACCACCACCAGCGCGAAGCGCGGATGGCTGGCGGGCGCAACGCCTGCGGTGTAAGCAATATATTTGTTGATATAGCGGCCATCCGGCCCCACTTTTTTCGCCGTACCGGTTTTAATCGCGATGCGATAGCCTTTGATCGCCGCTTTCACGCCGCCGCCGCCGGGCAGCGCCACGCTTTCCATCATATGAACGACGGTACGAACGAGTGATTCCGGGAAGACGCGCTCGCCCGGAACCGGTGGATCAACCTTGGTAATTGACAGCGGGCGATAGATGCCATAGCTGCCAATCGTTGCGTAGACTCGCGCTAACTGTAACGGGGTTACCATTAGCCCGTAGCCGAAAGAGAAGGTGGCCCTCTCTATGTCAGACCACCGTTGTTTTTGAGGATATAAGCCACTGCGTTCTCCGACCAACCCCAAATTGGTCGCCTTTCCCAGCCCAAAACGTGAGTAAGTATCTACTAACGCTGAGGACGGCATCGCTAACGCCAGCTTAGAAACACCGACGTTACTCGACTTCTGTAGCACCCCGGTCAGGGTCAATTCGCTATAACGCGCCACGTCTTTGATTTCGTGGCCGTTAATTCGATAGGGAATGGTATTCAGCACGGTATTTTCGTTGACGATACCGCGTTGCAGCGCCGTCATCACCACCATCGGTTTCACCGTCGAACCCGGTTCGAATACGTCGGTGATAGCGCGGTTACGCATGGTGTCTTTCGCCGTACCGGCGAAGTTGTTCGGGTTATAGGAGGGGCTGTTGGCCATCGCCAGCACTTCCCCGGTGTTAACGTCCACTAACACGGCGCTGCCCGACTCGGCTTTGTTAAAGGCCACGGCGTTGTTCAGCTCGCGATAGACCAGCGCCTGCAGACGTTCGTCGATGCTCAGCGCCAGGTTGTGCGCCGCCTGGCTGTCGGTAGAAGAGATATCTTCAATGACCCGGCCATAGCGGTCTTTACGCACGATACGCTCGCCCGGTTGGCCGGTAAGCCATTTATCAAAGCTTTTTTCGACCCCTTCAATCCCCTGGCTGTCGACGTTGGTAAAGCCAATGAGGTGAGCAGTCACTTCTCCGGAAGGGTAATAACGACGGGACTCTTCACGCAGATGAATGCCCGGCAGCTTTAGCTTTTTGATGTAGTCGGCCATGTCAGGGTTTACCTGACGCGCCAGATAGATAAAACGCATCCGCGGATTGGTATTGATGCGCGTTGCCAGCTGATCCAGCGGCATATTGAGGGCGTCCGCCAGCGCCTTCCAGCGCGTATCCAGGGTGACCCCCCCGGCATCATGCAGCTCCTTCGGATCGGCCCAGATAGCTTTCACCGGTACGCTGACCGCCAGCGGCCGCCCGGAGCGGTCGGTAATCATCCCGCGCGCGGTAGACACTTCCTGGACGCGCAGCGAGCGCATATCGCCCTGACGCACCAGCATGTCGGGGCTGACCACCTGGAGCCAGGCGACACGACCCAGCAGGAAAGTCAGCGCCAGCAGAATACAGCCGCACAGCAACGCAAAACGCCAACTGATAAAGTTGGCCTGTTCTTCCTGACGCTTTGCTTTTGGCGTTTTTGGCGCTGCTTTCATCCGTCGCAATAATCCTTATTTCTGTACAACGATATTTTCTTGTGATGGATCGACGTGCTGCATCTGCAACTTCTCGGTCGCGATCCGCTCAACCCGACTGTGATCGCCGAGCGCGTTCTCTTCGAGGATCAGGTTGCGCCACTCGATATCCAGGGCGTCGCGTTCCAGAACCAGTTGTTCACGCTGCGCGGTCAGCAGGCGCGTATGGTGCGCGGTGGTGACCACGGTAATCGCCGTAATAATGATGCAAATGAACAGGCAGAGTGGCAGTTTCCCAAACCGCAGAAGGTCGTCCCCGATCACGCCAGGCAAAGCATGGCGCTCGTTGCTTCCAATCGACCCTTTAACCTTGCTTAAGGCCTCTGTCACTCTGCCGATCATGCGTTCGTCCTCTCTGCAATACGCAGCACTGAACTACGGGCACGTGGATTCTCTGCCACCTCTTCTTCGCCCGGCATCAACTTGCCTAATGCTCGCAACTGACGGCCACCCAGCTTCCTGAGTTGTTCTTCCGTCATCGGCAGCCCCGCGGGTACCTGTGGACCGCGGCTTTGTTCACGCATGAAGCGTTTCACAATACGGTCTTCCAGCGAATGGAAGCTGATGATGGATAACCGCCCACCCGGGGCCAGCACGTCGAGCGAGCTTTTTAGCGCCAGCTCTATTTCCTCCAGTTCACTGTTTACCCAGATGCGAACCGCCTGGAAGGTACGGGTCGCGGGATGTTTGTGCTTATCCTTCACCGGCGTTGCCGCCGCGATCACCTCGGCCAACTCTTTGGTGCGGGTCATCGGCTCAATGCGATTGCGCTCAACAATGGCGCGCGCAATACGTTTGCCAAAGCGCTCTTCGCCGAAGGTTTTGATGACCCATGCAATATCCGCTTCATCAGCGGTCTGTAACCACTCGGCGGCAGACTGGCCGCGAGTCGGGTCCATACGCATGTCCAGCGGACCATCACGCATAAAGGAGAAACCGCGTTCAGCATCATCAAGTTGGGGTGAAGAGACGCCAAGATCGAGAAGAATCCCGTCGATCTTGCCCGTCAGGCCGCGCTCAGCCACATAGTCCGCGAGCGCAGAAAAGGGTCCATGCACGATGGAAAAGCGTGGGTCATTGATAGTCTGTGCAACGGCAATTGCCTGCGGATCGCGATCGATTGCCAGCAGACGCCCCTCCTCACCCAGTTGGGAGAGGATCAAACGCGAGTGACCACCGCGACCAAAAGTGCCATCAATGTAGATGCCATCCGGACGAATATTCAGGCCGTTAACGGCCTCGTCCAGTAACACCGTTTTATGTTTATAATTTTCCATCATATTTATAGAGACAAGTCCTGCAGCCGTTCCGATAATGCCGCGGAATCAGACTGCTCAGCGTCGATATCTTCCTTGACCTGTTGATACCAGGTCGTTTCATCCCACAGTTCAAATTTGTTGAACTGCCCGACCAGCATCACTTCTTTGGTCAGACCGGCATGTTGCCGTAACACTGGCGCGATCAGTAATCGCCCTGCGTTATCCATCTGACATTCACTGGCATGTCCCAATAACAACCGCTGCACGCGGCGTTCCTGCGGGTTCATGCTCGACAGTCGCGACAGCTTTTGCTCAATAATTTCCCATTCAGGCAGGGGGTAAAGCAGCAGGCAGGGGGAGTTAATGTCAATGGTGCAAACCATTTGACCCGCAGCGTTCTCAATCAGCTGGTCGCGGTATCGGGTTGGTACCGATAAACGCCCTTTACTGTCGAGATTGACTAACGTAGCTCCACGGAACATGCCAGTCTCACCCCTCCTCACCACTTTAACCCACAAATTCCCACCTAAAGGAGTTTACGGAGCGAGGGAAAAGCTTGTCAAGCCAGGACTCTCGGCATAAGGACTCGAAAGCCCTCTATTTACTGAGATAAACAGTCCTGGTTAATAACTGCACAACTGGCGAGGCAAAATTAACGTTATGAATATTTGTAAGAAAAAAACCGAATATGCACACTAGCGTTAAGGCTCACTCAATATCATCGCAGATAAATATAAAGTGTCAGTTTGCGACGCGGGCAGCATTTTATGACAGATTCTCAGGGGATGACAGCGCCAGATTCACTCAGGCGAGCGGTAAGCGCAGTGGTTATCGCGTAAGCTGTCAAAGGAAGAGGAAAAAACGTCTGAATATTCATCGACCGAAGAGGGTTTGTAACAAAATAATACAAAAAGTGCCGTTTAAAATCGCTGAGATGTTGTTTAAAGGGCAATTTAAAAGCCAAAATGAATAAAGAAAAATAGGCGATTATGATCTCCCAAGAATTATCCTAATTTCTCTCCGGGAATTATCTGCACGAATTATTGCAGCAAAAAGGGGCAGATTTCACCGCCCCGGTCATTTCATTTTTGGCGGCTTAAAATTCCGCGATGGTATAGGTTACGTTTGATACGCGTCAGGCCCGGCTTCGGTTTGCGGGGTTCATCCAGACTCGCCAGCACAATCTCCAGCACGCGTTCAGCCACATCGCGATGGCGCTGTGCAACCGCCAGCACCGGGCACTGAAGGAAGTCGAGCAGCTCATTATCCCCGAACGTGGCAATCGCCAGATCGGAAGGCAGTTTACCTTCACGACGTAAGGTCACATCCATGACACCCTGCAAGAGCGCAAACGAGGTAGTGAACAGCGCCTGAGGCATCGGATGCGTTTCCAGCCATTTTTCGAACAGCTGCGCGGCGGCTTCACGTTCGTAGCTGTTGGCATAGAGGTAGTGAACCTCGCGCGGATCGTCTTTCCAGGCCGTTCTGAATCCCTGCTCGCGCAGGAAGCTCACGGAAAGTTCAGGCAGCGCGCCCAAATACAGTACCGTTTCCGCCGGGAACGTCCGCAGCTCTGCGGCCAGCATTTCGGCATCGTCCTGATCGGCACCCACCACGCTGGTGAAGTGCTCGCGATCGAGGGCACGGTCAAGCGCAACGATCGGGAACGGATCATTCGCCCAGCGCTGGTAGAAAGGATGCTCCGGCGGTAAGGAGGTCGAAACAATTATGGCATCCACCTGGCGCTGAAGCAGATGTTCAATGCAGCGCATCTCGTTATCAGGCTGGTCTTCCGAGCAGGCAATCAGCAGTTGATAGCCGCGCTGACGCGCCTGACGTTCAAGATAGTTGGCGATACGGGTATAGCTGGTGTTTTCCAGGTCCGGGATCACCAGACCAATAGAGCGGGTGCGCCCGGCGCGCAGACCGGCTGCGACAGCATTCGGATGGTAGTTATGTTCACGAACCACCGCCATAACTTTTTCAACGGTCTTGTCGCTGACACGGTACTGCTTTGCTTTACCGTTAATCACATAGCTGGCCGTTGTTCGTGACACGCCGGCTAGCCGGGCGATTTCATCCAGTTTCACAATTGCCCCTTAAAAAAAGAAAAGAGTCCATGGCCCTGTCAAGGTTATGGTTAAATCTTTTAACATCTAAACGCAGAAAAGCCTTCGCGGCAACCGCTTTTATCTGCGTTGTCGGCTGATTACGCAAAAAAAAGCCCGGCTTTGGTGACCGGGCAGAAAGAGGCGAACCTTTTTGACAACTAACGCATGATTTTCTCGCCGCGTGACAGACCCACAACCCCCGATCTCGCCACCTCGACAATTTTTGCGACATCCCGTACGGACGCCAGGAACGCATCCAGCTTGTCGCTCGTCCCGACCAGCTGAACGGTATAAAGAGAAGGCGTGACGTCGATAATCTGTCCGCGGAAAATATCCGCATTGCGTTTGACTTCTTCACGCCCGTAGCCGCTGGCCTGAATTTTCACCAGCATGACCTCACGTTCAACGTAGGCCCCTTGCCCCAGCTCGCTCACGCGCAGCACGTCGACCAGCTTATGCAGCTGTTTCTCAATCTGTTCAAGCACCTTAGCGTCGCCGACGGTTTGGATCGTCATGCGCGACAGCGTTGGGTCTTCCGTCGGGGCGACGGTCAGGCTTTCAATGTTATAGCCGCGCTGCGCAAAAAGGCCAATGACGCGCGACAGTGCGCCAGACTCGTTTTCCAGTAAAACTGATAATATCCGGCGCATATCAGGTTCTCTCCGTTTTGCTTAACCACATTTCATCCATACCACCACCCCGAATATGCATCGGATAGACGTGCTCGGTTCCATCAACAATCACATCCATAAAGACGAGGCGGTTGTTTTTAACGTGCTCAAGCGCTTGTGCGAGATTCGTTTCCAGCTCGGCCGGATCGGTTACCCGCATGCCAACATGGCCGTAAGCTTCAGCAAGACGAACAAAATCCGGCAGCGATTTCATGTATGACTGTGAGTGACGGCCAGAATAAATCATATCCTGCCACTGCTTCACCATGCCGAGGTAGCCGTTATTCAGGTTCAGCACGAGAACCGGCAGTTCATACTGCAGCGCGGTAGACAGTTCCTGAATGTTCATCTGGATACTACCGTCTCCGGTCACGCAGACGACGGTTTCATCCGGCAGCGCCAGCTTCACGCCCAGCGCGGCAGGCAGACCAAAGCCCATGGTGCCTAAGCCACCCGAGTTGATCCAGTGTCGCGGTTTATCAAACGGATAATACAGGGCAGCAAACATCTGATGCTGGCCCACGTCTGAGGTCACATACGCTTCACCTTTCGTCAGTCGCCACACCGCTTCGATGACCGCCTGCGGCTTAATGTTTTCGCTCTGCGTGTCATATTTCAGGCACTGACGCGCGCGCCACTGTTCAATCTGCTGCCACCAGTCGCGGCTCTCATCCAGCGGCTGGGTCGCTTTCTCCTGGGCCAGCAGCTCCAGCATCTGTTCCAGAACCTGACGGGCATCACCGACGATCGGCACATCAGCCGACACCGTTTTAGATATTGACGTCGGATCGATATCAATATGCAGCACGGTGGCATTCGGGCAATATTTCGCCAGGTTGTTGGTGGTACGATCGTCAAAACGCACACCGACGGCAAAGATCACATCGGAGTGATGCATCGTCATGTTGGCTTCATAGGTACCGTGCATACCCAGCATACCCAGCGCCTGGCGGTGGGTGGCGGGAAACGCCCCCAGCCCCATCAGCGACGACGCAACAGGAAGGTTGAGTTTTTCAATCAGTTCACGAAGCTGGGCTTCACAGGCTGCATTGATCGCTCCGCCCCCGACATAGACGACCGGTTTTTTGGCTGCCAGAAGCGTTTGCAACGCCCGCTTGATCTGACCTTTATGCCCCTGCGTTGTCGGGTTGTAAGAACGCATGCTCACCGATTCCGGCCAGACGTAAGGCAGCTTGTTTGCCGGGTTCAGAATGTCTTTAGGCAGATCGACCACCACCGGTCCCGGGCGTCCGCTTGCCGCCAGCCAGAAGGCTTTTTTCAGTACGCCGGGAATATCTTCGGTTTGCTTAACCAGGAAGCTGTGCTTCACCACGGGACGCGAAATCCCGACCATGTCGCACTCCTGAAAAGCATCGTAGCCAATCAGCGAGGTGGCTACCTGCCCGGAGAGGATCACCAGCGGGATAGAGTCCATATACGCCGTCGCAATGCCGGTAATGGCGTTTGTCGCGCCGGGGCCGGACGTGACCAGGACCACGCCCACTTCACCCGTCGCACGCGCCAGGCCGTCGGCCATATGTACGGCCGCCTGCTCGTGACGTACCAGAACATGGTCAATGCCCCCTACCGTATGGAGGGCATCATAAATATCGAGGACCGCGCCGCCAGGGTAGCCGAACACTTGCTTTACGCCCTGATCGATCAGCGACCGCACGACCATTTCCGCGCCAGACAACATCTCCATGCTTTGCCTCCAGGCATTTTGTTATAGACGGACTGCCGAATTCATTTCCGCACCGTCTTACGATTGGGATGAACCAATCTTATATTTTGCAGAGTGTTCTTTACCTTAACCGCTCGTTATGAGGCAGGCAATTAGCAAACCCGGAGAGATAAACGGTGCGTAAAGCAGAAAACGCAGCCGTTAACAGAAGATATGGTTAATTCCTCTGAGAATAGAGGACGGTGTGATAAATCATCGCTGAAAAGCAGGACAATGCAGGAAATCATCTATTTTTGCGTGCCGAAGAGCCGCCCGAAAAAAAGACTCACAGAACAAAATAGCAACTATCCAAAAAAACTCAGGATAAATCACATGATCCGATGCGATTTATCCCGATGCGTTTACCGGCGACAGATACCAACCAGCAACTCTTCCATCCACTGGTGTCCTTTATCCCGTCCGGCCGCTTCATGCCAGGAGAGATAACAGGTTCGGCTATTTAACTTGAGCGGCAATGGCAAAATTTGCAGATTTAATGGGTCAGAAAACTCTTCTGCCAGCCAGCGCGGTGCAATCGCCACCAGCTGTGTCTGGGAGACCACGTTTAATACGCTGACCATAGCCATGCCCTGATAAGCCACGCAAGCCTGTTTATCCGCAGTGTCATACCACGGCAGGCTAAAGGAAGCATATCTGTCGAGAGCAACAACGGCGTGCTGTTCGTTATAAACATCGTGTTCTCGCAGCGGAGAATTCAGACGTGGGTGTTTTTTACTGGCGACGAGAACCATTTCATCTTTAAAGAGCGGTACGCAGGAAAATTCCGGACGGCGGAACTCTTCATACCCCAGCACGAATTCGATCTCCTGATAGCGTAACTGATGTTCCGTGTTTTGATTCAGGGATGATTTAAAAACCAGATTGATATTTGGTGCGATCTCTTCAACTTTATTATAAATAATCGACGTTAAATAATTATCTAATGGACTGCAGACACAAAGATGGAATACGCGCTCGCTGCTCAAAGGTTCAAAGCCCGATCCCGGCAGCTCATTTTGCACCAACTGCAACGCCTGGCGGATGGAACCGAACAGCTGGAAGGCGCGTGCCGTAGGCTGGATCCCCCTCCCGTAACGAACGAATAATTCATCGTTAAACATGAGCTTGAGTCTGGCAACGGCATTACTCACAGCAGGTTGCGACATCCCCAACGCCTGGGCGGCACGGGTGATATTCTGTTCCTGCATGACCGCATCAAACACCGTCAGAAGATTAAGATCCACCGTGCGTAACTGCGGTTTAATCCCATCAGTAGCTTGAGGTTGTTTAATATTATTTTCTGGCACTTCTGACTCCACTGTCACGCTAAACTCCCTTTGCCAACGTACGCTAATCATCTCGAAAAATATGATTTATCATGCAAATACGATCAGCGAAAGAGAATTATTTAAAATTCAGAATATATAAAGACGCTATATAAACGAAAAGAAAATAGCGCAAATGATATGTTTGACTTTAGGATTGAAATGAAACCATAAACCAAACAAATACACAATGACCGCCAGGTTAATGATGACTTAAGTATTATTAAACTGTTATCGCCACCGCTCTGCAGTTAGTTAATAACATGTTATCTCTTTTCGTTTTTCAGCGAAGCGCAATAGATTCACCATAATTATAACTTAATGATATTAAAACCCTTTACGTACAGAACATTCTCAGTAACGCGCGTCACTCATTTGAAACAATTATATTTATTTGTTTCTGCAACTGTTTTCTTCAGTCCAAAATTAGACAATTAGTCGGGTCGTAAAAGCCAAAACCAGCACAATTAGCTAAAGTAATTATCCTGCTGATTACGCCCGTCGGGCCCGTTTTTATCATCAGGGGTTGACATCAACTGGCGTATCCAGTACCACTAAAAGCATATTGAATTTAACGGAGCACGATTCATGATTCGCACCATTCGTTTCACCGGTCTACTACTACTAAACGCATCCACTGTGCGCGGTAGACTGGCGGGCGAAATTCAGCGTTGAATCGTCACCAGTAAGACTAAAAACCCGCGCCACTGCGCGGGTTTTTTTATGCTCGTAGCAAGGCGCCCTAAGACTGACAAGGACCTAACCCATGAGCCAGCAAGTCATTATTTTCGATACTACTTTACGTGACGGTGAACAGGCATTACAGGCAAGCCTGAGTGTAAAAGAGAAACTGCAGATCGCGCTGGCTCTCGAACGTATGGGTGTCGACGTGATGGAGGTGGGTTTCCCGGTCTCGTCTCCGGGTGATTTCGAATCCGTCCAGACTATCGCCCGCACCATTAAAAACAGCCGCGTGTGCGGTCTGGCACGCTGTGTTGAAAAAGATATCGACGTCGCGGCTGAGTCGCTGAAAGTGGCCGAAGCGTTCCGTATCCACACCTTTATTGCCACCTCACCTATGCACATCGCCACCAAGCTGCGCAGTACGCTGGATGAGGTGATTGAGCGCGCGGTATATATGGTGAAACGCGCACGTAACTACACCGATGACGTTGAATTCTCCTGTGAAGATGCGGGCCGCACGCCGATTGAAGATCTGGCCCGCGTGGTGGAAGCCGCCATCAATGCCGGCGCCAAAACCATCAACATTCCGGACACTGTCGGCTACACCATGCCGTTTGAGTTCGCCAATATCATCACCGGCCTGTATGACCGCGTACCGAACATTGATAAAGCGATTATCTCCGTCCACACCCACGATGATTTGGGTCTGGCCGTGGGCAATGCCATCGCAGCCGTCCACGCTGGCGCGCGTCAGGTAGAAGGCGCGATGAACGGTATCGGTGAACGCGCGGGCAACTGCTCGCTGGAAGAAGTGATCATGGCGATCAAAGTGCGCAAAGACATCATGGACGTGCACACCCGCATCAATCACAACGAGATCTGGCGCACCAGCCAGACCGTCAGCCAGATTTGCAACATGCCGATTCCGGCCAACAAAGCGATCGTCGGCACGGGCGCCTTCGCGCACTCCTCCGGTATTCACCAGGATGGCGTGCTGAAGAACCGTGAAAACTACGAAATTATGACCCCGGAATCCATTGGCCTGAATCAGGTCCAGTTGAACCTGACCTCGCGTTCCGGCCGTGCGGCGGTGAAGCACCGCATGGAAGAGATGGGTTATAAGGACAGCGATTACAACATGGATCAGCTGTACGACGCTTTCCTGAAGCTGGCCGATAAAAAAGGTCAGGTGTTCGACTACGACCTGGAAGCGCTGGCCTTTATTAACAAGCAGCAGGAAGAGCCAGAGCACTTCCGTCTGGATTACTTCAACGTGCAGTCCGGCTCCAGCGACATCGCCACTGCCTCTGTCAAGCTGGCCTGCGGTGATGAAATTAAGGCCGAAGCGGCGAACGGAAACGGCCCTGTGGATGCCATTTATCAGGCGATCAACCGCGTCACCGAGTACGACGTTGAGCTGGTGAAATATGACCTGACGGCCAAGGGCCACGGCAAAGATGCGCTGGGCCAGGTCGACATTGTTGTGACCCACAATGGCCGCCGTTTCCATGGCGTGGGCCTGGCGACCGATATCGTTGAATCCTCCGCGAAAGCGATGGTGCATGTGCTGAACAACATCTGGCGCGCCGCCGAAGTCGAAAAAGAGTTGCAACGCAAAGCTCAGAATAAAGAGAACAACAAGGAAACCGTGTAATGTCGAAGAATTACCATATTGCTGTGTTACCGGGCGACGGTATTGGCCCGGAAGTGATGGCACAGGCGCTGAAAGTACTGGAAGCCGTTCGCGCGCGTTTTGCGATGAAAATCACCACCAGCCACTACGATGTGGGCGGTATTGCGATTGATAACCACGGTACGCCACTGCCGAAAGCGACCGTAGAAGGCTGTGAAAATGCCGATGCCGTGCTGTTTGGTTCCGTCGGTGGCCCGAAGTGGGAACACCTGCCGCCTGCAGAGCAGCCAGAGCGCGGCGCGCTGCTGCCGCTGCGTAAACATTTCAAGCTGTTCAGCAACCTGCGTCCGGCGAAGCTGTACCAGGGCCTGGAAGAGTTCTGCCCGCTGCGCGCGGATATCGCCGCCAACGGCTTCGACATTCTGTGCGTGCGTGAACTGACCGGCGGGATCTATTTCGGTCAGCCAAAAGGGCGCGAAGGCAGCGGCCAGCATGAGAAGGCGTTCGATACTGAGGTCTATCACCGCTTCGAAATTGAACGTATCGCCCATATCGCCTTTGAGTCAGCGCGCAAGCGCCGCCATAAAGTGACCTCCATTGATAAAGCGAACGTGCTGCAGTCTTCCATCTTGTGGCGCGAGATCGTCAGCGAAGTCGCGAAGCAGTACCCGGACGTTGAGCTGTCGCACATGTACATCGACAACGCGACCATGCAGCTGATTAAATATCCGTCCCAGTTTGACGTGCTGCTGTGCTCCAACCTGTTCGGCGACATTTTGTCAGACGAGTGCGCGATGATCACCGGCTCTATGGGCATGCTGCCATCCGCCAGCCTGAATGAAGAAGGTTTTGGCCTGTACGAGCCGGCAGGCGGTTCCGCGCCGGATATTGCGGGCAAAAACATCGCTAACCCGATTGCGCAGATCCTCTCTCTGGCCCTGCTGCTGCGCTACAGCCTGGATGCAGGCGATGCAGCAACCGCAATTGAAAATGCCATTAACCGGGCGTTAGAAGAAGGCGTTCGTACCGGTGATTTATCACGCGGCGCGGCGGCAGTCAGTACCGATGAAATGGGCGACATTATTGCCCGCTATGTCGCTGAAGGGGTGTAATCATGGCCAAAACGTTATACGAAAAATTGTTTGATGCGCACGTTGTCTACGAGGCACCAAACGAAACCCCACTGCTGTACATTGACCGTCATCTGGTACACGAAGTGACCTCTCCTCAGGCATTTGACGGCCTGCGCGCGCACAAGCGCCCGGTACGTCAGCCGGGTAAAACCTTCGCGACGATGGATCACAACGTTTCCACCCAGACCAAAGACATTAATGCCTCGGGTGAGATGGCGCGTATCCAGATGCAGGAGCTGATCAAGAACTGCAACGAATTTGGCGTTGAGCTGTACGATCTGAACCACCCCTATCAGGGCATCGTTCACGTGATGGGGCCAGAGCAGGGAATTACCCTGCCGGGCATGACCATCGTCTGCGGCGACTCCCATACCGCAACCCACGGCGCGTTTGGCGCCCTGGCGTTCGGGATTGGCACGTCTGAAGTTGAACACGTGCTGGCGACGCAGACCCTGAAGCAGGGCCGCGCCAAAACGATGAAGATTGAAGTGAAGGGCAAAGCGGCACCTGGCATTACCGCGAAAGACATCGTGCTGGCGATCATCGGTAAAACCGGCAGCGCAGGCGGTACCGGCCACGTCGTTGAATTCTGCGGCGACGCGATTCAGGCGCTGAGCATGGAGGGTCGCATGACCCTGTGCAATATGGCCATTGAGATGGGTGCCAAAGCCGGTCTGGTCGCGCCAGATGAAACGACCTTCAACTATGTGAAGGGCCGTCTGCACGCGCCGAAGGGCCAGGATTTTGACGACGCGGTAGCGTACTGGAAAACCCTGAAAACCGACGGCGGGGCAACGTTTGATACCGTTGTCACGCTGCAGGCAGAAGAGATTGCCCCTCAGGTGACCTGGGGAACCAACCCGGGCCAGGTAATTTCCGTCAACGACGCCATTCCCGATCCGGCCTCCTTCGCCGATCCTGTCGAGCGCGCCAGTGCGGAAAAAGCGCTGGCCTATATGGGGCTGAAACCCGGCGTACCGTTGACCGACGTGACCATTGATAAGGTATTTATCGGCTCCTGCACCAACTCCCGTATCGAAGATTTGCGTGCGGCGGCAGAGATTGCCAAAGGCCGTAAAGTCGCACCGGGCGTGCAGGCGCTGGTGGTTCCAGGCTCCGGTCCGGTGAAAGCCCAGGCGGAAGCCGAAGGTCTGGATAAGATCTTTATCGAAGCAGGCTTTGAGTGGCGCCTGCCTGGCTGCTCCATGTGCCTGGCCATGAACAACGATCGCCTGAATCCGGGTGAGCGCTGTGCCTCCACCAGCAACCGTAACTTTGAAGGCCGTCAGGGCCGCGGTGGGCGTACCCATCTGGTCAGCCCGGCAATGGCCGCCGCTGCGGCAGTCACCGGTCATTTCGCCGACATTCGCAGCCTGAAATAAGGAGACAATCATGGCAGAGAAATTTACCCAACATACGGGCCGTGTTGTCCCGCTGGACGCCGCTAACGTTGATACGGACGCGATCATTCCTAAGCAGTTTTTGCAGAAGGTGACCCGCACCGGCTTTGGCGCGCACCTGTTCAACGACTGGCGTTTCCTGGACGATAAAGGCGAGGTGCCTAATCCGGAGTTCGTTCTGAACTTCCCGGAGTACAAAGGCGCATCCATCCTGCTGGCGCGGGAAAACTTTGGCTGCGGCTCGTCGCGTGAACACGCCCCCTGGGCGTTGACAGACTACGGCTTTAAAGTGGTCATTGCCCCCAGCTTCGCGGATATCTTTTATGGCAACAGCTTCAACAACCAGCTGCTGCCGGTGACGCTGAGCGACGAACAGGTCGATGAATTGTTCGCGTTGGTTAAGGCAAATCCGGGCATGTCGTTTGAAGTGGATCTGGAAGGGGAAGTGGTGAAAGCCGGGGATAAAACCTACAGCTTCAGCATTGATGCGTTCCGCCGCCACTGCATGCTGAACGGTCTGGACAGCATTGGTTTGACGCTCCAGCACGAAGACGCCATCTCCGCGTACGAGAAAAAACAGCCTGCGTTTATGGGCTAAAGACAATGGCCCGCAAAAAGCGGGCCATTGATTTGTTTCGTAAAGCCGCCTTCCAGAATCAGACATCCTTAACCCGGCAAGTCAGCCCAAGCGTAACCACCGAAATCGCGGCAATCACCCAGTAAACTGAGCCATGCCCGTAACTTTGCGCCAGCGCCCCCTGAATCACCCCCGCCAGGATCACTCCGGTCGAAATGCTGTTGGTAAAAAGCGTGGTCGCAGAGCCTGCGCGTCCGGGCATAAGATCCTGGAACCAGAGCATGCCGATCCCGGCAACGATGCCAATAAACACAGCATTAAACAGCTGCAGCGCCAGCAGCGCTTCGCGCGAATGGAAAAGGATCAGTCCCGCGTAAAACAGCACCCCGGCCGCCACGGCGACGATCATCATCCGACGCTTCCCAAAGCGCTTAACGTAATAGCCCGCCAGAATCATCGCCGGAATTTCCAGCCCGGCAGCGGTGCCCATTAAGATCCCCGCGAGCTTGTCCGGTAAGCCCAGATCGCTGCTGATCCACAGCGGCATGTCGATGATGTACATGGTGTTGCAGGTCCACATCAGCGTGGAGGCAATAAACAGCATGCGGACGTTTTTGTCCTGCCAGCCGCTCACCTGGGTGAGCGGTTTATCCGCTGTCTGTTCGACGCGCGCCACGGACGGCAGCGCAAAGGCTATCAGCGCCAGGCTGATGACAAAAATCCCGGCGGCGATGGAGAACATCGCGGTAAAGCCGTAGTTCAACGCCAGCATGAAGGCCAGCGGCGGGCCAATGACCCACGCCAGCGAGAGCTGGGCACGCATCACCGAGCTGAACATCACCACTTCCCGCGCCGAGCTATCCGCATATTCCCGGGCCAGCGCGAACAGCTGCGGCATGGCGGTGTTCGCCAGCGACGCCAGCAGCACGCCGCAGGTAATGAGCGTCAGGTAATGGCGGTTAAAGGCAAAGAGCAGCGCGTTACCCACGGCCATGGCGCAGCAAAAGAGGATCAGCTTACGACGATCGCCCTGGCTGTCCGATCGCTTCGCCAGCGCGAGGCTGACCAGGATCCCGGCTATCGCGTTGACGGTATAAAACAGCCCCACCCAGAACGGCTGTGCCCCCACCTCGCGGCTGAGAAACAGGCTCAGCGTCGGCGCCTGCAGCGCTCCCGCCACGCCCATCATAAAGGCCACCAGCATAAAAGCGGCATACACGCCGTTCAGGCGTCGCCCCATCGTCATCAACCACAGCATGCGCAAGTCCTTGTGAAAGCGAATCGAAATTGGGTGAAAGAATAAACGAAAAAAGCCAGCAAAAACATTTTGCTGGCGGGTGATTAGCACCAATACTCAGTCACACATGATCGAGGCGAGTCAGCGAGAAGAGGCCGGTTTCGTAACGTCCCACTGCATCAGTTCTTCTAACATTTTCAGCCGTTGCTCTGCACACGGGCGGGCCAGCCAGGACGATCCTTTTGTCGCTGAAAAGTACTGCTGATAAAACTGACGTGCGGTAGACCTCTTCATCATTTACCTCCTCGCTTCATCGGGATGCATTATTGGCCTAATATAGGGATTAATAAATTGCTGGTTTTTTGTCAGGAGTTCCTCTTTTATGCCTTCCGGTCGTCTGCAGCAACAATTTATCCGCCTCTGGCAGTGCTGCGAGGGGCAATCGCAGGAAACCACGCTCAACGAGCTGGCTGACCTGCTTAGCTGTTCCCGCCGCCATATGCGCACGCTGCTCAATACCATGCAGCAGCAGGGGTGGTTAAGCTGGGAAGCGGAGGCGGGACGCGGGAAACGCTCGCGGCTGACCTTTCTCTACACCGGGCTGGCATTGCAGCAGCAGCGTGCAGAAGACCTGCTCGAGCAGGACCGTATCGATCAGCTGGTCCAGCTGGTGGGCGACAAGGCCGCCGTGCGCCAGATGCTGGTCTCCCATCTCGGACGCAGTTTTCGTCAGGGCCGACACATTCTGCGGGTTCTCTACTACCGTCCGATGAAAAATCTGTTGCCCGGCACGGCGTTACGGCGTTCTGAAACCCACATGGCCCGACAAATCTTCAGCGGCCTGACGCGGATAAATGAGGAAAACGGGGAACTGGAGGCGGATATCGCGCACCACTGGCAGCAGCTTTCCCCGCGCCACTGGCGCTTCTTCTTACGCCCGGGCATCCACTTTCACCACGGTCGCGAACTGGAAATGCACGACGTCATCGCCTCTCTGGAACGCGCCCGCAGGCTGCCGCTCTACTCGCATATTTCGCGCATCCACTCCCCCACGGCCTGGACGCTGGATATCGAGCTGGCGCAGCAGGACAAGTGGCTTCCCTGGCTGCTGGGCTATGTGCCGTCGATGATTTTGCCTGCCGAGTGGGAATCACTGAACAATTTTGCCAGCCTGCCGATTGGCACCGGGCCCTACTCCGTCTCCCGCAATAACAGCAACCAGCTGAAAATCCGCGCGTTCGATGACTACTTTGGCTATCGGGCGCTGATCGACGAAGTGAACGTGTGGGTATTGCCGGATCTCAATGAAGACCTGAGCTGCGGGCTGACGCTTGAAGGCCCCACCACCGGAGAAAAGGCCGTGGAGAGTCGCCTGGAGGAGGGCTGCTACTATCTCCTCTTTGACCGCCGCACCCACCGTGGGGCAAACCCGGCTGTCCGCAAGTGGATCAGCCACGTGCTGTCTCCTTCCAATCTTATCTACCATGCGGAAGAGCAATACCAGACATACTGGTTCCCGGCGTACGGCCTGCTTCCGCGCTGGCACCATGCCCGACCAACGCGCTGCGACAAACCCGCAGGGCTGGAGTCCATCACCCTGACCTACTACCGCGATCATGTTGAGCATCGTTTTATCGCCAGAATCATGACCCGCCTGCTGGCAGCGGAGGGAGTCAGGCTGGACATCAGGGAAGTGGACTATGACGAATGGCATCAGGGGGAAATCGCCAGCGATATCTGGCTCAACAGCGCCAACTTCACCCTGCCGCTCGATTTTTCATTATTCTCACACCTGTATGAAGTCCCGCTGATCCAGCACTGCATCGACAGGGACTGGCAGCAGGATGCCGCTATGTGGCGTGCGGGCGAGATGAATCTTGCCGTGTGGTGCCAGCAGCTGCTGACCGAGCAGGCGATCGTCCCGCTGATCCACCACTGGCTGATGATCCAGGGCCAGCGCAGCATGCGCGGCCTGCGGATGAACACCCTGGGCTGGTTTGATTTTAAATCCGCCTGGTTTGCGCCCCCGGAGCCATAACGCTTTCGTAATATTCACCAAATCATTACAATAGCGCCGTTCTCAACGGGGTGCTGCATCACAGATGTGCGCTGAGATAATACCCGTCGAACCTGATCCGGATAACGCCGGCGAAGGGATTTGAGGCTGTCGCTCAAAATCCTTTGCCACTCAACCCTGAGGTGCAAAGTGTTAAAAAAAGTTCTCCCCCTGCTGGCGCTGTTCGCGCTGCCCGCTTTAGCCAAGCCCGTTCTGACGGTCTACACCTACGACTCCTTCTCCGCCGACTGGGGCGCTGGCCCGGTTGTCAAAAAAGCCTTTGAAGCGGACTGCAACTGCGAGCTGAAGTTCGTGGCGCTGGAAGATGGCGTTTCGCTGCTCAACCGCCTGCGCATGGAAGGGAAAAATAGCAAAGCCGACGTGGTGCTCGGGCTGGATAACAACCTGCTGGAAGCCGCCTCGCAAACCAAACTCTTTGCCAAAAGCGGCGTCGCGGCAGAAGCCGTTAACGTGCCGGGCGGCTGGAAGAACGACACCTTTGTGCCGTTCGACTACGGCTACTTTGCTTTCGTCTACGATAAAAACAAGCTGAAAAACCCGCCGAAGAGCCTGAAAGAGCTGGTGGAAAGCGACCAGAAGTGGCGCGTGATTTACGAAGATCCGCGGACCAGCACGCCGGGCCTGGGCCTGCTGCTGTGGATGCAGAAAGTCTACGGCGATAAGGCGCCGGAAGCGTGGCAGAAGCTGGCCGCCAAAACCGTCACCGTGACCAAAGGCTGGAGCGAAGCCTATGGCCTGTTCCTGAAAGGTGAAAGCGACCTGGTGCTGAGCTACACCACCTCCCCGGCCTACCACATTATCGCCGAGAAGAAAGACAACTATGCTGCGGCTGATTTTGCGGAAGGGCACTATCTGCAGGTGGAAGTGGCCGCGCGTACCGCCGCCAGCAAACAGCCGGAGCTGGCCGAGAAGTTCCTGAAGTTTATGGTTTCACCGGCATTCCAGAACGCCATTCCAGCGGGCAACTGGATGTATCCGGTCACCAGCGTTGCGCTGCCTGCAGGTTTTGAACAGTTGACCAAGCCGAAAACCTCGCTGGAGTTTACGCCGCAGCAGGTCGCCGCGCAGCGTGCCGCATGGGTAAGTGAATGGCAACGCGCCGTCAGCCGTTAATTCCCGGCTGGTTACTCCCCGGATTGCTCGCCGCCGTCGTGATGGTGGCGGTCAGTCTGGGAGCCTTTCTTGCGCTGTGGTTTAACGCACCGGAGAGCGACCTGCTCGCCCTCTGGCACGACAGCTACCTCTGGCACGTTATCCGGTTCTCCTTCTGGCAGGCGTCTCTTTCTGCCCTGCTGTCGGCGATCCCGGCTATTTTTCTTGCACGCGCGCTCTATCGGCGGCGTTTCCCCGGCAGGCAGGCCCTGCTGCGCCTGTGCGCCATGACGCTGATCCTGCCCGTGCTGGTAGCGGTATTTGGTATTCTGAGCGTTTACGGTCGCCAGGGCTGGCTGGCTTCGCTGTTCGGCCAGCTTGGTATTGAGTGGTCATTCTCGCCTTACGGACTGCAGGGCATTCTGCTGGCGCACGTGTTTTTCAATATGCCGATGGCAACGCGCCTCTTTTTGCAGGCGCTGGAGAACATTCCCGGCGAGCAGCGGCAGATTGCCGCCCAGCTCGGCATGCGCGGCTGGTCGTTTTTCCGTTTTGTCGAATGGCCGTGGCTGCGCCGCCAGCTCCCGCCCGTGGCGGCATTAATCTTTATGCTCTGCTTTGCCAGCTTTGCCACCGTGCTGTCACTTGGCGGCGGGCCGCAGGCCACCACCATTGAGCTGGCGATTTACCAGGCGCTGAGTTACGACTACGATCCCGGTCGCGCCGCGCTGCTGGCGATAGTCCAGATGGCGTGCTGTCTGGTGCTGGTGCTGTTGAGCCAGCGGCTGAGTAAAGCCATTCCCGCAGGTAGTCATCAAATAACCGGCTGGCGCGATCCGCAGGACAGCCTGCACAGCCGCATCAGCGATGTTATCCTGATCGCGCTGGCGCTGCTGCTGCTGCTGCCGCCGCTGCTGGCCGTTATCGTTGACGGCCTGAACCTCAATCTTATGTCCGTCCTGCAACAGCCCGTTCTCTGGCAGGCGACCTGGACCTCGGTACGCATAGCGCTGGCTGCCGGACTGCTATGCGTTATGCTGACCATGATGCTGCTGTGGAGCAGCCGTGAGCTCTACGCCCGCCAGGCGCAAAAAGCCGGACAAATGCTGGAACTGACGGGCATGCTGATACTGGCGATGCCGGGTATCGTGCTGGCAACGGGCTTCTTTTTACTGTTCAACAGCACCCTCGGCCTGCCGGAAAGGGCCGATGGCATTGTGATTTTCACTAACGCCTTAATGGCCATCCCCTACGCGCTTAAGGTGCTGGAAAACCCGATGCGCGACGTCAACAGCCGCTACGGTTTGCTGTGTCAGTCGCTGGGCATGCAGGGCTGGCAGCGGCTGAAGGTTGTGGAACTGCGCGCGCTAAAACGTCCGCTTGCTCAGGCGCTGGCGTTTGCCTGCGTGCTCTCCATTGGAGACTTTGGGGTCGTGGCGCTGTTCGGTAATGACGATTTCCGCACGCTGCCGTACTGGCTTTATCAGCAAATCGGCTCTTACCGCAGTCAGGACGGCGCGGTCACCGCGCTGTTACTGCTGCTGCTCTGCTTTGCCTTATTTACCGTTATCGAAAAACTCCCGGGGCGTGATGTTAAAACTGACTGATGTAACCTGGCTCTATCAGCATCTGCCGATGCGCTTTACGCTCTCCGTTCAGCAGGGCGAGCGGATTGCGGTGCTTGGCCCAAGCGGTGCCGGGAAAAGCACCTTGCTCAATTTGATCGCCGGTTTTCTGCAACCTGCCAGCGGGTCGATAGCCATCGATAATCGTGATTTCACCAACGCCCCTCCGGCTAAACGCCCTGTGTCGATGCTGTTTCAGGAAAACAACCTGTTTACCCATCTGACGGTGCGGCAAAACATCGCGCTGGGAATGCATCCGGGGCTCAGGCTGAACGATGCCCAACGCGAAAAACTTGAAGTGATTGCCGCACAGATGGGGATCGCTGAATTCATCGACAGGCTGCCGGGCGAGCTCTCCGGCGGCCAGCGTCAGCGCGTGGCGCTGGCACGTTGTCTGGTGCGCGAGCAGCCGCTGCTGCTGCTGGATGAGCCGTTCTCGGCGCTCGATCCCGCGCTGCGCCAGGAGATGCTCGCCCTGGTGCAGGAGGTCTGCCAGCGCCAACAGCTTACGATGCTGATGGTTTCGCACAGTATCGAAGATGCCGCACGGATTGCGCCGCGATCGGTGGTGATTGCCGAAGGGCGTATTTTGTGGGATGGGAAGACAGAAGAACTGCTGAGTGGTAAAGCTACCGCGTCTTCACTGTTGGGCATCAGGGCAATCTGATGCCCTCCCCTTCACTAAAAGGACTAAAAAGTCCTCCGTCATTTTTTTCAAAAGCAATGAAAGCCCCTTCTTTAATGTCATAGCCGAATGTCGCTCTGAATGAAAAGTCAGAGCGCATATAAACTGGTTTGGCGACCGACGATCCTGACCAATAATAAATCGAGCTTTTTCATTATTATTTTAAATCACATTCCGTTTATGAATTAATACCTTTTAATTATACTAAAAATAAATACATCAAGAAAAAATAAACACATCAGAATGGTTTCAACCCTTACGTTTGTTTGCTAAGAGAGTATTATTTTATGATTCTACTGCTCTTGTAAGGGATATTATCATGGCAGTGCGCCCAGGAAATTTTCAGCAAAACGACACTCTAAATCGATATTTACTTTTTTCCCACGTAACGCTAACGCGTTAAATGACGTACATTCCTTTACAGGCGAAGAAGCACTCAGCCAGCCCTATCGCTATACCATCCGATTTACCAGCCCCAATGCAAATATACCACCTGACGCCATTTTGAATCAGAAGGCGGAATTTCTTCTTCGCGCCCCTAACCCTGAGGCGTCATGGCATGGTCAGTCATCCTGGCTCCCAGTGCGCCAGATTAATGGAACAATTACTGCGTTTTCCCGCGTTAAGTCATCTTCAGATGAAGCGCTCTATGAATGCGTGCTTGAACATGAGCTTGCGTTACTGAACAGAAACTTCCGTTCGGCAGTGTACACCGATGTCACCGTGCAGGAGGTCGTCACGCAGTTGATGAAAGAGAGCCGTTATTTTGAAGGCTTCAATATTGATTTCGACAGCCTCAGATGTACCTATCCACGCAGGGAAATGATTATTCAGTGGAAAGAGACCGACCTGGAGTTTATTCGCCGCCTGTTGGCCGAAGTTGGAATATGGTTCCGTCTTGAAAATCACAGCACCACGCCGACGGAAACGGTCGTTATTTTTGGTGACTCTGCCAGCCGCTATATCATTAGCGAGAAGAAATTCCCCTTTGTTCGTCGCTCCGGGATGACCAGTCATGATGAGTACGTGACAGAACTGGAAGAACGACACGCGTTAATACCCGAAAATATAATGGTGAGGTCCTATAACTACCGCGATCCTCTTTCACCGCAGGCGGATAAAACTATTGTCAGTAACAACATTCCCGGTGGCATTACGACAGGTAGCGAATACCACCATTCAGATCATTTTCTGCAGGGCGGGGATTTTTATGGAGAAGAAAGTGAAACCGCTACGTTCTATGCACGTTTGCGCTATGAGCGCCTGCTAAACACCCAGTGTGTACTCGGTGCCACAACCAGCGCAGCGGAACTGCAGCCGGGCATAAAGTTCGATATAACCGGTCAAATTCCTGATGGCTTTAAGAAAGGTTTTTTCGTTACGTCAATGACGATAACGGGCAGTCGCGCAGAGCATTATCAAGCCCTGCTGTCAGGCATCCCTTGCCGGCATGAGTATAGTTTCAGGCCAGAATTTCTTCCCCGACCACAAATTGCAGGTACCGTTCCCGCACGGGTAATGGCGATAGGTAGCAATAAAATCTATGCGGGGATTGATGCCGCCGGACGCTACCGGGTGAAGTTCGATTTTGATCTCGATGAGAAACGTGCAGGCTTTGAAAGTGCGCTGGTGCGCCTTGCCAGACCGTACGCCGGAGATGTTTACGGTTTTCATTTTCCACTGCTCGAAGGCACGGAGGTCGCCATTGCGTTTGAGGGCGGCGATCCGGATCGCCCGTTCATCGCCCATGCCATGCATAACGGCGCGCACACTGATTTAGTCACAAACCGCAATGATACCCGCAACATCATCCGTACTGCTGGCCTGAATAAAATCCGTCTGGAAGACAGGAGGGGCCAGGAACATATCAAGATTTCAACAGAGCGCGGAAAGGGACAGCTCAGCGTGGGCCATCTTGTCGATGCGGAAGGAAAGCCGCGCGGGGAAGGTCTTGAAGCGCGAACAGATGACTGGATGGCGCTGCGAGCGGCAAAAGGCGTAATGATCAGCACTGAAGCGCAGCCGCGCGCCCAGGGACAACAGCTGGATATGACGGCGGCCATCGCGCAGCTCGAAAAAGCACTCTCGCTGGCCATAACGCTGCAGCAGTGCGCAATGACGGCCGGTGCCGATGAGGTGGATACCGAACGGCAAAATGCCCTGCTTAAGACGCTGAATAAGCTTACAGGCGCGGGCCTGCTGACCTATGCCGGAGAAGGACAGGCCCACATCACGCCGCAAAGCCTGCAGCTTTCGGCAGGTCAGGATCTGATTGCAACCGCTGGCCGCAACGGCAGCGTAAACGTGGTGAAAAAGTTCTCGCTGGCCGTAGGGGAAAGGCTCTCTCTGTTCGCCCGCAAACTTGGCATACAGCTGATTGCCAGTGCCGGTGATATCAAAACGGAGGCGCAGCGCGGAGCCCTGCACATGCTTTCTCAGGATGATTTCACCGTCACGAGCACGGCCGGCAAAATTAACGGCAGTGCGAAGCAGGGAATACAGCTGGTATGCGGTGGTGGTGGCATCCGTATTCGTCCCAGCGGGCTGGTTGAAATTTTCTCGCCAACCGGCGTGGACATTAAAGCGCCGAATTTTGTCTATAAAGGGGCGGAAAGCGTGCAAACGCAAGCGCCTGCATTTAACAAGGGCGCGTTTGCACAGCGCTATCAGCTGCATGCGTCTGACGACCCGGAGCAGACCCTCGCTAATCGCGCGTTCCGCCTTAAAAGCTCGGCGGGCCAAATGATTGAAGGCGTGACCGACAGCAATGGCTGTTCCCCGCTGCTGGATGCGGCCGACCTTGATTCGTACAAACTGGAGGTACTCTGATGGCTGATGAGAAGAAAAGCCCTTATTGCCCGCGCGTGGTCTCTGAGAACGATATCCCCGTCCCCAAATCATTAAGCCTGACGGCGCAGACATGCAGGGTAGGCATTCCTCGTCCGATGCCGGGGATCGTGATTCTGGTTCATGGGGTAAACGATGTGGGTGAAGCTTATCAGAATCAGGAGAAAGGCATTATCGCCGGGTTAAATAAACGGCTTAACCGGACAGATATGTACGCGCATGAATGGAATCACTTCATCATGACGCACAATGAAGAGGCGCAAAAGAAAATCGCGGCGCCGGGCCGCTCGCCTGTTATCCCGTTTTACTGGGGCTATAAGCCTGTAACGCATGAAGAATACCGCGCAGATCAGCAGCGCTATCGCAATGAAGTCAGCAAGCTCAAGGCGGAGGCACATCTGCCGTTCGACGCTTACCAGGAGGATGATGCGAAGAAAAAAGCGGATTTGGGTAATGACGGCCAGGGGGCGTTTAAATACCAGAACGACAATTTTGGTAACGCGCTTGATGTGAACTATGCCAAGGGCGGCGGCACCTTTGCGAATGCGACAACCAATATTCCGGATATGCTGGGGCCAGGCGCGGGGGGATTCGCAACGTCCGCAGCAGGGATTATAACGTTGCATGCGAATGATGGTGATTTTACCCATCCTATTTTTTCTAATCCTCACCGGATTTACCAGTTCTTTGCCGCACAGCGCCTGGCGGATTTGATTCTTCAGATACGTGCAGAAGACGTAACAAGAAATGACGTTATCAATATCGTAGCCCACAGTCAGGGGACGATTATCACCATGCTGGCAAACATGCTGGTGAAGCAGGCGGGATATGAGCCGGTTAACTGCGTCATTCTCAATCACTCCCCTTACTCGCTCGAAAGTCGGCTGGCTGAAGATATTCAACCGGGTCATCATCAGACATCCGATGCGCGGGTGCAGACGTTTAAGAACTTTTGCGCACTGATGGCGACGCATTACAAAGGCGGTGAGATAACAGAAGCCGATATTCTGGCAATGGAAGCGGCCTGCACGCTGCGTAAACCGTCCGACAACCCGTTAAGGACGGATACAAGATACAGACGGGATAATAACGGCCGGGTCTATAACTATTTTTGTCCGAATGACGGCACCGTCTCCCTCAAGAACATACAGGGGTTCGGCTGGCGCGGTATTCCTGAAGATATTGCCAGCCATATTCCAAACCTGTATCAGCGGGTATTTTATCAACATGGAGAGGTGGGAACGACGCCGGACGGGAAACCGTTTAGCCTGCCGCCCGTGAGAACGGGTGATGCGGATTACGGTTCAGTCGGTAACGCCTCTTACACCGCGCATGACGTGATGGTGAACGGTGAAGAGCTACCGGTGAAGTTTATATTCACATTGCAGGGGGCAAATAATTATAAAGGCGACGATCCAAAAACGAGAGATAAGCCGTATACCGCCTCCATCGATCCGGACAGCCCGGACGCCTATATCTCCTACTCAGCAAAAGCCTACGCCATCAAACGGACGCAAAGCGCCACATACGGTGTTAGCAGATACCAAAGCCTAAGCTGGCATCCCGGCCATGTCTTGACGCCCGATGAGCTGAAAATGGAAAGCTATGAGCGCGGTGTCCAGGTGATTAACGGCGTGGTGGCAGGTTCAAAGGATTTTCCGACCGTGACATTAACCTGGCTTCGCCCGCGCGAAGAGCTGGAAAAGGAATGGGCGAAGTCCGACCCGGTAAGTTACAGCCAGCACTCGTCAATCGTGATGAGTGAATATGCCCCGTCCCATGCGATGGCTTATGACCTGGCCATCGGCCAGTGCCGGTCCTTTGATTATAAGGCGGGCAAATTCTGGGAAGACCTGCTGCACCGTGCGGACTGGCGGGATCCGCTGAATACAAATTTGCAGGCAGTGGAGTATTACCGTTCAGGAAAGCTGCCTATAGCAACGACTAAAAATTACATGAATAAGCCAAATGAAATTTTACCCGCAGGTAATTTTGGAGTTGTAAATGACTTTAACAATGCAACTACGGTGAAACTATCACGAGATTTGGCAGCTGGTAACCAGGAAGTCGCAAATCTGCAATGGGATATGCCCAAAACAAAAAGTGACCGTGAACTGGGATTACAAAATCAGATATCGGCGCTCGATCTTCGCCCTTATTGAACAAAACAGGGAAGTAAAGGGAAATGAAAAATAGAATAGGTACAGCCTTGGCTGTATTGCTGATGGCTTCAGGCTGTCAGGCCAACGAGCCGCCGACGCAGGTGGTCTATCGTTTTGATGACCATCGTTATCTCGAACTGAAGGGCTGGGACTGTGAAGGCGAGCTCTGGTATACGGATACTCAAAGAAAAATTCACTCTCAGCCTTACTTCCAATTTTATCGGGTATTTACACAAAAATTTATCCATTCTTCAGAGCGTTACATCGTGATCCCCAATTGGGAAGTTGATGGTTTCATCGTTTCTAAAGATTACGGCCAGACCTGGCGGTCTGTCAGCTATTCACCAGGTGGGAATGAACCGGACGGGATGAACTCACCTCCACGTGATGATGTTCTTTCTTTCACAGTGGTGAATGACCAGGGCTTTCTGCAGACAAAGCGCAGCCTTTATATGTCATCCAGACCGTTTGACGATCCACGCGTATTGCCCGGTGGTTCTGGAATTAAGTACCAGCTTGAAAATGGAGAGGTGGACGAAATAACTTCAGATGCACCTGGCTGGAAATGGGGGATGGTGTATTTCACAAAAGGATGGCTGGAGGGAAAAGTCGTCAGGCGTGAATCCAATTATCAGAATTTGCCAGATAAAGTCCCTGAAGTAAAAGACTACACCGGCTGGGACCATATGCAATGTGACATGGATGCGGGGCGCTAACTGATGAAAGCATTATGTTCAGGCCTGGCTGTTGCTGCTGTACTGATGACTTCAGGCTGTCAGGCGAAAGAGCCGCCGACACAGGTGATTTACCGTTTCGATGACCATCGTTATCTCGAACTGAAAGGCTGGGACTGTGAAGGTGAGCTCTGGTACACCGATACGCAGCGGGGGATTCATTCTGAACCTGTCAGCCAGTTTTACAGAATATTTACTAAAAAGTTTGTCCATCCCTCAGAACGATACATCGCTATTACAGGCTGGGGAGTCGGTGGGTTTCGTGTCTCTAAGGACTACGGGAAAACGTGGCAGGTTGCACAATTTTCTCCCGGTGGAAACGAACCGGATGGAATGAACTCACCTCCGCGAGATGATGTTCTTTCTTTCACAGTGGTGAATGACCAGGGCTTTCTGCTGACAAAGCACCGCCTTTATATGTCATCCAGACCGTTTGATGACCCACGCCTGGCAACTGGTGGGCCAGGAATTGATTATGTAGTTGAAGGCGTAACTCACAGAATTAAACCACAATCACCAGGACCTGCGTGGGGGCTCGATTACATCACTAAGGAGGCACTGGAGAACGATACGGCAAAATTCCATACTAATTATCAGAACTTACCCGATAAGGTCCCTGAAGTGAAAGGTTACACCGGCTGGGACCATATGCGCTGTGACATGGATGCGCGATAAACGACTAAGGATAAACAATGAACGGCGTAATTCGCTTAGACGATCCGCTGGCGAACGGTGGAAAAGTGACTTCAGCTTCAGGGGCCAATTTCATGGGTAAACCCGTGGCGCTAAAAGATGACATCGTTGAATGCATGCTGCACAAAGGGAAGTACCCGATTACAGAGTGCCATCCACGCTGGACGATGCTCGGACGAGGCGTGGTTGTCGACCGGTGTAAAGCGGCGTGCGGGTGTGAAATAAGGACAACGCTGCCAACGGCGGGGGCTATATAATGGAGTGGTGGTTATATTCGAAGCAGAAAGATGCTGACGTGAAAATGCCAACATTAGCGATCGTTGCTGTGTATGTCGCCGCTGTTGTCGTAGGGATCATTCTTGAGATTGTTAACTGGCCTCAGAATAAACATGTGACGCTCTTTTTTTTCTTGCCGTCCGTACTGCTTCCGCTCAGCCTGGTAACGTGTCTGGTATTTGCGCTGAAAATGATAATAAGTACGTCAGTAAACTATGCAGAAACTCGCAAATATATAGCAAAAGAGAGGGCTATCCGGCTAAAACGTTTTGCGCGTCAGAACATTACCATTGCAGCCTGGTCGGTTCTCTCTCCGGTCGATCAGCTGGCGCTGAATATGCTAAAGCTTGAAGGTGAGTTTCCGCTGGCGCCCAAAACGCCGCTAAAGATTGAGGCAACCGAAGCGTTTGACCAGACTCCAGACGAAGCCGTCTTTTCGCGCCTGCTCGCGCCGATGGCCGATAAGCTCAAAATGAGTGCGTATCAGCGAAGGGATACATACGTCTGGGTTCGCGGTGGCGATGCGAACTGTGTTGAGGATCTGAGACGAGCGCTGGGAAATCTGAAGTTACACAGTGCGCAAAGCGGCAAAATTCAGTTTATCAGCGAGGGCCCTGACTACTCGCTCATCGGGGAGTGGATAGCGGCAAGCGACAAGTTCATCGTTAACAGGCTGCTGATCGTCGTCGATATGCATGGTGAAGACGGTGACAGTAAGCGTATGGAAAACGCCTGCGCTTTTCTGTTCACTAACCAATACGTGCATACAGAGGGAGAGAAACCGGTTTATCTGTACCAACCGATGAGTAAGATCACGGACGTAGAAGAAACGATGCCGGTTTATCTGGATGTTGGCCCTGTGACAGCCCCAAAAGCGCTCTGGTACAGCGGATTAGCCCGTACGGAAAAATATCCTTTGATGCAGGCGCTGGATGCTAAAAACGTTGTTATGGAACGGCTGGAAATGGAATCCTCACTCGGGGAAAAGAGCGAGGGATACAGATGGCTGGCGCTGGCGCTTGCTGCCGATGCGGTAAAATATGCGCAGGGAACTCAGCTGGTGGCAAATTCAGCAATGAATAAATTCTCCGTCACCGCCCTTTCCTCGCATGAAACTCATGTACCCGAAATCTGCCGATGGGACGTTTGGCTGCTTCCTTTTGTTAATGGGGTAATGACGGGGCTATTTTTATTATTCTCGTTATTTTTCATTATGATGATAACCAATAAGCCAGGTGAGATGCCTTCCATACTGGCATTAGCGGCAAGCATAATACTCTCTGTTCTGGTTCCAGCGGTAACAGGCGCTTTACTGTCGATCACCAGCTCAAACCGGGCTTACCGAGATATGGGATACTAGAGCGGGAAACCGATTAACGGCTTACCACCTTCAACAGGATCTCGCCGTACACCGGCATCAGCGGGTGGCGAATCAGCGCCACAAGCGCCACCACGGCCACACCCAGCGTCAGCGGGGCCAGCCACAAAAGACGAGAGCGCGGGAGATAGCGCGTCAGGCGATCGACGCTCGCTTTCGCGCTGCGCCACAGCCGCCAGCAGAGCCAGACCGCCAGCCACAGCAGGACCGCCGTGCCCAGCAGCAGCCACTTGAACTCACCGCTTTGCATACCGTCAGGAATATCGATGGCCGCGCCCGCCAGGATCCCCGGCAGGAAATAGAACGGCGGCCAAAAGACGCAGCCGATGATGTTCGGCACCACAAATTTCGCGACGGGCAGATCCAGCATCCCGGCCACCATCGGCACCAGCGGACGCGTTGGCCCAACAAAGCGGCCCACGAGGATGGTAAACATGCTGTGCTGGTGCAGCGCATGCTCGGTTTTATCGAGCAACGCTTTGTTCTTTTTCATGAACGACCAGCGGTGCAACGGCTTCTTAAAGCGCCAGCCCAGCCAGAAGGAGATCCAGTCCCCCAGCAGACAGCCGATAATCCCGGCCAGCCATGCCTGCCAGAAATTGACCTCACCGCTGCCGATAAGCGCCCCAAGCCCCGCCATCATCACGGTGCCGGGCAGGATTAACCCGACAAGCGCCAGCGATTCCAGAAACGCCACCAGCGCCACGGCGATGAGCGAGTACATAACGGACTGGGTAATAAAGTGTTCCAGCAATGCCTGCATAACTATTCCGGTCAGAAAACGAATCAGCGATTCTGCTTAGCGCCCCGCACCGCGTCAAGGCAACAATTGTCTGAATAGTTTACAGGTAGCTTTCCGCATTCACCTGTTTGTTTATCTTTTTTTACCGTTTATTCACATCCCGCGCGAAATTCACTGGGGCTGGCACCGGTGCATTTTTTAAATACGCGGGAGAAATAGAGCTGATCCTCAAAGCCCACGTTGCGCCCCACGGTGGCGATGGGCATCCGGGTGGTGCTGAGCAGCAGCTTCGCCTGGCTGATGCGCTGATCCTCGCGCCAGCTCAGTACGCTGACGCCAAGCTGCTGGCGGAACAGGTGCGACAGCCGCGACGGCGACAGGCAGACGTGCTGGGCAACGCTGGCGATATCAAACTGGCTATCGGCCAGGTGGTCGCTGATGTACTGGCAGGCGTCGCGCACGCGGTTATCCAGCGGCGGGTTAAGCGACGCGTTAATCGCCTCCATCCGCCGCAGCAACAGCTGTTCAAGGAGGTTTATCGCCAGCAGTTCGGCATAGCGTCCACCAGCCTGCCCCGCCTCGATAATCTGCGCAAAAAGCTCGCGAAACTGCGCCAGATGCACCTCATCCGGGCGATAAAACCCGGTGTGTGCAAAAATAGCCGGCCAGGAAAGCCACTCCTGCCAGTAGGCGCGCGGACGGAAGTAGACCCACTGGTGATACCACTCTTTGGCATCTGGATGACGGCCATAGTGGTGGATCTCCCCCGGCGGGAACAGCAGGATATCCCCCGGGCGGCAGACGAAATGCTGGTCACCGTTCTTGATGATCCCTTCCCCCCGCACGGTCAGGTTGAGGATATACCCTTTCATCCCGAGCGGTCGGTCGACGTAAAAGTCGAGATATCCCTCAGCCTCGATAGGGGTCAGCCCCGCCACAAGGTGCGCGTTAAAGGAGTATCCCGGCAGCAGGGGATCGTTCTGCGTTTCGGCCATAGATTCAGTTCTCCCAAGGGTCCTGAAGGAAACCAATTGTCCATATCACTAAATGCAGGTTAAAAATGGCCCGCGAAAAGATCCAAAAAGCATCACGCCGCTTTTACGTCCGCCATGTTTCAGCCTTTCCCCCTGATTTCTCCGCCAGAGCAGGCAGATAACCAGTAACAAAAGTGTCTATAAGTGCGGCAGAAATGTCCACATTGAATATTTGCACAGCGTCACACTTTCCGTTGTAACAGCAATTTAGTCCATAAGATTAGCGGATCCTGCCTGACGACTTTTGTCCCCAGTCTCTAATGTTCTTCCATACCTGTTTTTTCGATGGAGCAACACCATGGCAATTGCGATTGGCCTCGATTTTGGCAGCGATTCAGTTCGCGCGCTGGCAGTGGACTGTACGTCCGGCCAGGAGATAGCAACCAGCGTTGAGTGGTATCCGCGCTGGCAAGAGGGGCGCTACTGCGATGCGCCAAACAACCAGTTCCGTCACCACCCGCGGGACTACATCGAGTCGATGGAAGCGGCGATCAAAACCGTTCTGACAGACCTGACCGACGCCCAGCGGGCCGATGTTGTTGGGATTGGCGTCGACAGCACCGGCTCTACGCCTGCCCCTGTGGATGCCGAAGGCCGCGTGCTGGCGCTGCGTCCTGAGTTTGCCGACAACCCGAACGCCATGTTCGTGCTGTGGAAAGACCATACCGCCGTGGAAGAGGCCGAAGCCATCACCCGCTTATGCCATCAGCCGGGCAAAACCGACTACTCACGGTATATCGGCGGGATTTACTCCAGCGAGTGGTTCTGGGCCAAGATCCTGCACGTCACCCGCGCGGACGCGTCTGTCGCACAGGCAGCGGCGTCATGGATTGAGCTATGCGACTGGGTTCCCGCCCTGCTCTCCGGCACCACGCGCCCGCAGGATATCCGCCGCGGCCGCTGCAGCGCCGGGCATAAATCCCTGTGGCATGAAAGCTGGGGCGGTCTGCCTCCGGCCGCGTTCTTTGATGAGCTCGACCCGATCGTCAACAAGAGCCTGTCATACCCGCTGTTTACCGACACCTTCACCGCCGATATTCCCGTCGGCACCCTCTGCGAAGAGTGGGCGACGCGTCTCGGCCTGCCGCAGAACGTAGCTATCTCCGGCGGCGCGTTTGACTGCCATATGGGCGCCGTGGGCGCGGGCGCACAGCCAAACACGCTGGTCAAAGTGATCGGCACCTCCACCTGCGACATCCTGACGGCAGATAAATCCACCGTCGGCGACCGCGCGGTAAAAGGCATCTGCGGCCAGGTTGACGGCAGCGTGGTGCCAGACTTTATCGGCCTCGAAGCCGGTCAGTCCGCGTTTGGCGATATCTACGCCTGGTTTGGCCGCGTGCTCGGCTGGCCGCTGGATCGGCTGGCGGCGGCACATCCTGAACTGAAAACCCAGATCGCCGAGAGCAAAAAGCAGCTCCTGCCGCAGCTTACCGACGCCTGGGCTAAAAATCCGTCTCTCGACCACCTCCCGGTGGTGCTGGACTGGTTTAACGGCCGCCGCACGCCGTTTGCCAACCAGCGCCTGAAAGGGGTGATTACCGACCTCAACCTGGCGACCGACGCGCCTGCGCTGTTCGGCGGTCTGATTGCCGCCACCGCCTTCGGCGCCCGCGCGATTATGGAGTGCTTCACCGAGCAGGGCATCGACGTGAACAACGTGATGGCGCTGGGCGGCATCGCCCGTAAAAACCCGGTGATCATGCAGGCCTGCTGCGACGTGCTGAACCGTCCGCTCCAGATTGTGGCCTCCGATCAGTGCTGCGCGCTGGGGGCGGCAATTTTCGCCGCCGTAGCCGCTGGCGTCCATGCGGATATCCCCACCGCGCAGCAGCATATGGCGAGTGCCGTCGAAAACACCCTTCAGCCGCGTGCCCAGCAGGCACAACGCTTTGAACAGCTTTATCAGCGCTACCAGCAATGGGCAAAAAGCGCCGAACTTCACTATCTCCCTGTCGCCGCCCCGGCCAAAAGCACCGCGGACACTACGGCAACCCTGACCCATTAAGGACACGATGATGACCATTTTTAATAACTATGAAGTGTGGTTTGTGATTGGCAGCCAGCATCTTTACGGACCGGAAGCGCTGCAGCAGGTAACGAAACACGCGGAGCACGTCGTTAACGCGCTGAACGCGGAAGCCAAACTGCCGTGCAAACTGGTGCTGAAACCGCTGGGCACGACGCCGGACGAAATCACCCACATCTGCCGCGACGCCAACTACGACGATAAATGCGCCGGTCTGGTGGTGTGGCTACACACCTTCTCACCGGCAAAAATGTGGATCAACGGCCTGTCTATCCTCAACAAACCGCTGCTGCAGTTCCATACCCAGTTCAACGCCTCCCTGCCGTGGGACAGCATCGACATGGACTTTATGAACCTGAACCAGACCGCACACGGCGGCCGCGAGTTCGGCTTCATCGGCGCGCGTATGCGTCAGCAGCACGCGGTGGTCACCGGCCACTGGCAGGATGGCAAGGCGCAACAGCGTATCGGCGCCTGGATGCGTCAGGCGGTCTCTAAGCAGGACACCCGCCACCTGAAAGTGGTGCGTTTTGGTGACAACATGCGTGAAGTTGCGGTCACCGACGGCGATAAAGTGGCCGCGCAGATCAAGTTTGGTTTCTCCGTGAATACCTGGGCCGTGGGCGACCTGGTGCAGGTGGTGAATGACATCAGCGATGGCGACGTGAGCGCGCTGGTGGACGAGTACGAAAGCAGCTACCGCCTGACGCCTGCGGCACAAATCAACGGCGACAAGCGCCAGAACGTGCTGGACGCGGCGCGCATCGAGCTGGGCATGAAGCGCTTCCTGGAACAGGGCGGTTTCCACGCCTTTACCACCACCTTTGAAGATCTCCACGGTCTGAAACAGCTGCCGGGTCTGGCAGTACAACGCCTGATGCAGCAGGGCTACGGCTTTGCGGGCGAAGGCGACTGGAAAACTGCCGCTCTGCTTCGCATCATGAAGGTGATGTCGACCGGTCTGCAGGGCGGCACCTCCTTTATGGAGGACTACACCTACCACTTCGAAAACGGCAATGACCTGGTGCTCGGCTCGCACATGCTGGAAGTGTGTCCTTCCATCGCGGTAGAGGAAAAGCCGATCCTCGACGTGCAGTACCTCGGCATCGGCGGTAAAGCCGATCCGGCGCGTCTGATCTTCAACACCCGCACGGGCCCGGCCATCAACGCCAGCCTGATCGATCTGGGCGATCGTTTCCGCCTGCTGGTGAACTGCGTCGATGCGGTTGAAACGCCACACTCCCTGCCGAAACTGCCGGTCGCCAACGCCCTGTGGAAAGCACAGCCGGATCTGCCGACCGCGTCAGAAGCCTGGATCCTGGCCGGCGGCGCGCACCATACCGTCTTCAGCCACGCGCTGGATCTGAACGACATGCGTCAGTTCGCCGAGCTGCATGATATCGAGCTGACCGTGATTGATAACGATACCCGCCTGCCCGCCTTCAAAGACGCGCTGCGCTGGAACGAAGTCTATTACGGTTCAAAACGCTAAGCCATGAATGCCCGGTGGCGCTGCGTTTACCGGGTCTACGGTTCCGTAGGCCGGATATGTGAAGCGCCATCCGGCAGGAGACAACTATGTTAGACGATCTCAAACGTCAGGTGCTCGAAGCTAACCTGGCGCTGCCGAAACATAATCTGGTCACCCTGACCTGGGGCAACGTCAGCGCCGTTGACCGCGGAAAAGGCGTGTTCGTGATCAAGCCTTCCGGCGTCGATTACGCGGTGATGACGACGAACGATATGGTGGTGGTCAGCATCGAAACGGGTGAAGTGGTGGAAGGGAACAAAAAGCCCTCCTCCGATACGCCAACCCACCGCCTGCTGTACCGCTCATTCCCAACCATCGGCGGTATCGTGCATACCCATTCACGCCATGCCACCATCTGGGCGCAGGCGGGCCAGTCCATCCCGGCGACCGGCACCACCCACGCGGACTACTTCTACGGCACCATTCCCTGCACGCGTCTGATGACAGATGCGGAGATCAACGGCGAGTATGAGTGGGAAACCGGCAACGTCATTGTCGAAACCTTCGAAAAACGGGGAATCGATGCGGCGCAAATGCCCGGTGTGCTGGTGCACTCCCACGGCCCGTTCGCCTGGGGTAAAAACGCAGAAGACGCGGTGCATAACGCCATCGTGCTTGAAGAGATCGCCTATATGGGGATCTTCTGTCGACAGCTGGCGCCGCAGCTGCCGGACATGCAGCAGACCCTGCTCGATAAGCATTATCTGCGCAAGCACGGCGCGAAAGCGTATTACGGGCAGTAGCTTGTAGGCCGGATAAGCGCAGCGCCATCCGGCTAAACAGGCACTGTATAAAACCCCAGCAAACCCACCTCAACCAGGCTATAATCAGGCCTGGTTTTGTTCTATGGGATAACGGCGTGGCGCAGGCGCAAGAAGGCTTTTTACTGACCCGACACTGGCGGGATACGCCTCAGGGCACCGAGGTTGAATTCTGGCTGGCAACGGACAACGGCCCGCTGCAGGTGACGCTGCCGCCGCAGGAGTCCGTGGCGTTTATTCCTGAAGCGCACGTCGAAAAAGTGAAGCAGCTGCTGCGCGGTGAAAACGGCTGGCGCATTACCCCGCTTGAACTGAAAGATTTCCACCGTCAGCCGGTTTACGGCCTCTACTGTCGCGCCCATCGTCAGCTGATGCGCTATGAAAAACTGCTCCGTGAAGCAGGCGTGACGCTCTACGAAGCGGATATCCGCCCACCGGAGCGCTTTCTGATGGAGCGGTTTATTACCGCGCCCGTCTGGGTCGATGGTTCTCCGCAAAATGGCGGTCTCATCAACGCGCGGCTAAAGCCGAACCCGCACTACCGCCCGCCGCTGAAGTGGGTCTCCCTGGATATCGAAACCACCCGTCACGGCGAACTGTACTGTATAGGACTTGAAGGCTGCGGCGATCGGGTTGTCTATATGCTCGGGCCACCGAATGGTGATGACTCCGCGCTGGATTTCCGGCTTGAGTATGTTACCAGCCGGCCGCAGCTGCTGGAGAAGCTCAACCAGTGGTTTGCCGACTTCGATCCCGACGTTCTGATCGGCTGGAATGTGGTGCAGTTCGACCTGCGCGTGCTGCAAAAACACGCCGAGCGTTACCGCATCCCGCTGATGCTCGGGCGCGGCAACAGCGAGCTTGAGTGGCGCGAACACGGTTTTAAGAACGGCGTCTTCTTCGCACAGGCGAACGGCCGCCTGATTATCGACGGTATCGAGGCGCTCAGGTCCGCCTTCTGGAACTTCTCGTCATTCGCCCTCGAAGCGGTGGCGCAGGAGCTGCTTGGCGAAGGCAAATCCATCGACAACCCCTGGGACAGAATGGACGAGATCGACCGGCGCTTTAACGAAGACAAGCCCGCGCTCGCCACCTATAACCTGAAAGACTGTGAGCTGGTCACGCGGATTTTCCACAAAACCGAAATCATGCCCTTCCTGCTGGAGCGCGCGACGGTAAACGGCCTTGCGGTCGACAGGCACGGCGGCTCCGTGGCGGCCTTTAGCCACCTCTATTTTCCCCGAATGCACCGGGCAGGATACGTCGCCCCCAACCTCGGGGACGTGCCGCCGCAGGCCAGCCCCGGCGGCTACGTCATGGATTCCCGACCAGGACTGTATGACTCCGTTCTGGTCCTGGACTACAAAAGCCTCTACCCGTCGATAATTCGCACCTTCCTGATCGATCCCGTCGGGCTGGTTGAGGGGCTGGCCCAGCCGGATGATGGACACAGCACCGAAGGCTTCCTCGGCGCACGCTTCTCGCGGGAAAAACACTGCCTGCCCGACATCGTGGGCAACATCTGGCACGGCCGCGACGAGGCCAAGCGCCACGGCAACAAGCCCCTCTCACAGGCGCTGAAAATCATCATGAACGCCTTCTACGGGGTGCTGGGCACCAGCGCCTGTCGCTTCTTCGACCCGCGGCTGGCCTCCTCGATCACCATGCGTGGGCACGAGATCATGCGTCAGACTAAAGCGCTGATTGAATCCCGGGGCTATGACGTCATCTACGGCGACACGGACTCCACCTTTGTATGGCTTAAGGGCGCGCATTCCGAAGACGATGCCGCGCAAATCGGCAAAGCGCTGGTTGCCTTCGTGAACGACTGGTGGCAGGAACATCTGCAGAAAGCGCGCTTAACCAGCGCGCTGGAGCTGGAATTTGAAACCCATTTTGCCCGCTTCTTAATGCCCACCATCCGCGGTACCGATCAGGGCAGCAAGAAGCGCTATGCCGGGCTGATTCAGGAAGGCGACGCGCAGCGGATGGTCTTTAAAGGGCTCGAGACAGTGCGTACCGACTGGACGCCGCTGGCCCAGCAGTTCCAGCAAACGCTCTATCTGCGGGTATTTCGCAATGAGCCGTATCAGGACTACGTGCGCGAGACGATAGCCAGCCTGATGGCAGGCGAACTTGACGCGCAGCTGGTGTATCGCAAACGCCTGCGCCGCCCGCTCGCGGAGTACCAGCGTAACGTGCCTCCGCACGTTCGCGCCGCGCGCCTCGCGGACGAAGAAAACGTCCGCCGTGGCCGCGCGCCGCAGTATCAGAATCGGGGAACCATCAAATACGTCTGGACGATAAACGGTCCGGAACCGGTGGATTATCAGCACTCGCCTCTGGATTATGAACACTATCTGACGCGTCAGCTTCAGCCGGTTGCCGACGGAATTTTGCCCTTCATCGACGATGATTTTGCTACACTAGTGACAGGGCAACTTGGCCTATTTTGACGCGTGACGAAATGGCTGCCATCCAGTACCATAGCGCCCTTTCCATTCCCGGACCCATTTTTCGATGACCGTCTTTTTTGACGGTGGTCGAACTATTGCCTGCAATTAAAGATTAGAGCCGAACAACTATGCCTTTTACACTTGGTCAACGCTGGATCAGCGATACAGAAAGCGAACTTGGATTAGGAACCGTCGTTGCCGTTGATGCGCGCATGGTTACCCTCCTCTTCCCTGCCACCGGTGAAAACCGCCTGTACGCCCGCAATGACTCCCCTGTAACCCGCGTGATGTTTAATCCGGGTGACACCGTGACCAGCCACGACGGCTGGCAGCTCAAGATTGAAGACGTAAAAGAAGAGAATGGACTGCTCGCCTACATCGGCACTCGCCTGGACACCGACGAGGCCAATGTCATCCTGCGCGAAGTGCTGCTCGACAGCAAGCTGGTGTTCAGCAAGCCGCAGGACCGCCTGTTTGCCGGGCAAATCGACCGTATGGATCGCTTCTCCCTGCGCTATCGCGCGCGTAAGTTCCAGAGTGAACAGTACCGCATGCCCTGGAGCGGCCTGCGCGGCCAGCGCACCAGCCTGATCCCCCACCAGCTGAACATCGCCCATGACGTGGGCCGTCGCCATGCGCCGCGCGTGCTGCTGGCAGATGAAGTGGGCCTGGGTAAAACCATCGAGGCGGGCATGATCCTGCACCAACAGCTGCTTTCCGGCGCTGCCGAGCGCGTGCTGATTGTGGTGCCAGAAACCTTACAGCACCAGTGGCTGGTTGAGATGCTGCGCCGCTTTAACCTGCGCTTCTCTCTGTTCGATGACGAACGCTACGCCGAAGCCCAGCACGATGCGGACAACCCGTTTGAAACCGAACAGCTGGTGATTTGTTCTCTCGACTTCGTGCGCCGCAGCAAGCAGCGTCTTGAGCATCTGTGCGATGCCGAGTGGGACCTGATGGTCGTCGACGAAGCGCACCACCTGGTCTGGAGCGAAGACGCGCCGAGCCGCGAATATATGGCTATCGAGCAGCTTGCCGAGCGCGTGCCTGGTGTCCTGCTGTTGACCGCTACGCCGGAACAGCTGGGTCTGGAAAGCCACTTCGCCCGTCTGCGCCTGCTCGATCCAAACCGTTTCCACGACTTCGGGCAGTTTGTGGAAGAACAGAATAACTACCGTCCGGTTGCGGATGCCGTCGCGCTGCTGCTGGCGGGCAAGCGTCTTTCTGATGATGAACTCAACACCCTGAGCGATCTGATTGGCGAGCAGGATATCGAGCCGCTGCTGCAGGCCGCTAACAGCGACAGCGACAACGCGGAATCCGCGCGTAAAGAGCTGATCGACATGCTGATGGATCGCCACGGCACCAGTCGCGTCCTGTTCCGTAACACCCGTAACGGTGTGAAAGGGTTCCCGAAACGCGAGCTGCATACCATTAAGCTGCCGCTGCCGACGCAGTATCAGACGGCAATTAAAGTTTCCGGCATCATGGGCGCGCGCAAAACGCAGGAAGAGCGCGCCCGCGACATGCTCTACCCGGAACAAATCTACCAGGAATTTGAAGGCGATACCGGCACCTGGTGGAACTTCGATCCGCGCGTGGAGTGGCTGATGGGCTACCTGACCGCGCACCGCTCCCAGAAGGTGCTGGTGATCTGCGCCAAGGCGGCCACCGCGCTGCAGCTGGAGCAGGTCCTGCGCGAGCGCGAAGGCATTCGCGCCGCCGTGTTCCACGAAGGCATGTCCATCGTTGAACGCGACCGCGCTGCGGCGTGGTTTGCCGAAGAGGACAGCGGCGCTCAGGTTATGCTGTGTTCTGAAATCGGTTCTGAAGGCCGTAACTTCCAGTTCGCCAGCAACCTGGTGATGTTCGATCTGCCGTTCAACCCGGATCTGCTGGAGCAGCGTATCGGTCGTCTGGATCGTATCGGTCAGGCGCACGATATTCAGATCCACGTGCCGTATCTGGAAAAAACGGCCCAGTCCGTGCTGGTGCGCTGGTTCCACGAAGGTCTGGATGCGTTTGAACATACCTGCCCGACGGGCCGCACCATTTACGATCAGGTGCACGGCGATCTGATCGGCTATCTGGCCGCGCCGGAAAACACCGACGGCTTTGACGATCTGATTAAGTCCTGTCGTGAGAAGCATGACGCGCTGAAAGCGCAGCTTGAACAAGGCCGCGACCGCCTGCTGGAGATCCACTCCAACGGCGGGGAAAAAGCGCAGGCGCTGGCTGAGAGCATTGAAGAGCAGGATGATGACACCAGTCTCATCAGCTTCTCCATGAACCTGTTCGACATCGTGGGCATTAACCAGGACGACCGCGGCGAGAACCTGATTGTCCTGACCCCGTCCGATCACATGCTGGTGCCAGATTTCCCGGGCCTGCCGGAAGATGGCTGCACCATCACCTTCGAGCGTGATGTGGCGCTGTCCCGCGAAGATGCCCAGTTTATCACCTGGGAACACCCGCTGATCCGTAACGGGCTGGATCTGATCCTCTCTGGCGATACCGGCAGCAGCACCATCTCCCTGTTGAAAAACAAGGCGCTGCCCGTAGGCACGCTGCTGCTGGAGCTGATCTACGTTGTGGAAGCGCAGGCGCCGAAACAGCTGCAGCTCAACCGCTTCCTGCCACCAACGCCGGTGCGTCTGCTGCTGGATAAAAACGGCACGAACCTCGCAGGACAGGTTGAATTTGAGAGTTTCAACCGCCAGCTGAGCGCGGTGAACCGCCATACCGGCAGCAAGCTGGTCAATGCGGTGCAGCAGGACGTGCATGCCATTCTCCAGCAGGGTGAAACCCAGATTGAAAAAGCGGCCAGAGCGCTAATTGACGCCGCGCGCAGTGAAGCCGACGAGAAACTGTCTGCAGAGCTGTCGCGTCTGGAGGCGTTGAAGGCCGTGAACCCGAACATCCGTGACGACGAATTGGCGGCGATTGAAAGCAACCGTCAGCAGGTGCTGGAAAGCCTGAATCAGGCAAGCTGGCGTCTGGATGCCCTGCGTCTTATCGTTGTGACGCATCAGTAAACGGAGCGCAAGATGGTGATGGAGCCGTACAATCCGCCGCAGGATCCCTGGCTGGTCATTCTGTATCAGGATGAACACATTATGGTGGTCAACAAGCCCAGCGGGCTGTTGTCCGTACCGGGACGTCTGGATGAACACAAAGACAGCGTGATGACGCGCATTCAGCGCGATTATCCTCAGGCGGAGTCGGTCCATCGCCTGGACATGGCGACCAGCGGCGTGATTGTGGTGGCGCTGAACAAAGCGGCAGAACGCGAGCTGAAGCGCCAGTTCCGCGAGCGCGAGCCGAAGAAGCAGTATGTCGCCCGCGTCTGGGGTCACCCGGCGCAGGCGGAAGGGCTGGTGGATTTACCGCTGATCTGCGACTGGCCGAATCGGCCAAAGCAGAAGGTGTGTTATGAAACCGGCAAGGCCGCGCAAACCGAGTATGAAGTGCTTGAGTACGCGCCGGATAATACCGCGCGCGTCCTGCTTAAGCCAATTACCGGACGTTCACACCAGCTGCGCGTGCATATGCTTGCGCTGGGTCATCCGATTCTGGGCGACCGCTTTTACGCGCCGCCTGAAGCGCTGACCTTAGCGCCACGTCTGCAGCTGCACGCGCAGACGCTTACCATCACCCATCCGGCCTTCGCTAACGCGATGACGTTTAAAGCCCCGGTCGATTTTTAAATTCCTGATGTGAATATTTACTGTTAGCTCACTGTCGACGGTAAATATTCACACAGCATATATATCTCCCCTGCTCATCTGAAAACCCGCCCAAGTTCATTCATGATAATTATCTCTTCCTTAAATAACACTCAGTATTTTTAGAAAGACTAAGGTTTGGATTAAAAAATATTAAATTGAACACGATGCAATTTATTACTGATAATCCAGCTCATTTTAAGGAAATACTAACTCTACCCTATCCAAACGGAGTTATTTTTCTACTCAACAGCCACACTTAGTTTACTCATTGATTCACAAGGAAGTGTATGAACCGTTCGTATAACATCGTCTGGAATTGCGCCAGAAATATGTACATCGTTGCCTCGGAGTTTTCAAAAGGGGACAGCAAAGTCAAATCCTGCGTACGCGCCGGAAGCGCGATCGCAACGATTATCTTGTCAGGTGTTATGAGTACCGCACACGCCAGTGACACGACGTTTGTTGCAGTCCCGGGTAATAATACCATCAGTGGTGAATATTCAACGACGAGCCCTAATACCTCGTCGGTATCCGCCTCTGACTCTGATGTCATCGTCACCGATAACGGCGCCTTAACGATATCCACAACCGGGGATGCAGGCATGGGGCTATCCGTGTCGAATGGAGCGAAAATCACGCTCGATGATTCGGGATCCACAATCCGCACTTCCGGGGAAGGCAGTCATGCGATAACCATTGTCGGTGATAACTCAGAAGCCATGTTGAACAACCTTACCGTTTCGACGGAAGGCGAGATCGCATCTGCCGTATTGTTTAGCTCTAATGCAAAAGGCACCATTGACGGGGGGAGCTATACGGCGACGGGAGAGGGTTCTTATGGTGTTGAGATATTGAATGGCGCAGACCTGACGATAAAAAACGCGACCATTACGACTTCCGGGTATGGCATGGCTCGGGCTATTGTTAACCGATATGCCACCCTTTCATTAGACAATGTGAATATAAACACCACGGGAGATTTTGGTAATGCAGGTATATATAACGACGGTGAATTGACCGGCTCAAACGTCACGATTACCACTACCGGAAGCCAGAGCTTTGGTATTCAAAACTATACCAACACATTTAATTTAGCGGCATCCCACGTTGAAACTTACGGTGAGCAGTCAGTTGGCATAATGAATACCGGACGCGCAGAACTCACTGACACTCATATCGTCACTCATGGGGAAAAATGCTGACGCAATATCCTCTGACGGGGCAAAGAGCACATTCGTACTGAATAACGGTTCAACGATCGCGTCCGGAGAAAATTCGCGGGCAGTGGCGATGACTCACGGTGGAGCCCTTGAGGCGAACAGCACAGATATCACCAGCGAACAATCTGCTGCCATTGCCTTAGAAAGCGCCAGCAGCGCGACCGTCACCCACAGCAACGTTTCCGGTAGCAATGTCGCCTTCTCGTTCAGCGGTGGAAAAAATGTCGCTACGATTGACGGAGGGAGCATTACGGCAACCGCGTCAGGAGGAAGTGCTTTTGCGGTGGATTCCGGATCTGCCGATATTAACGTGAAGAATGTGCAAACGATGAACGCAGACAATCTGCTCACCGTGGCCAATACCACTGATGCAGTCACCCTTCGCGCTGAAAACAGCAAGCTGTCCGGCGCCGTTAAGGCCAGCGGTAATAACGTCAGCATGACGCTGGATGCGAACAGCCAATGGCTGCTGACGGCCGATTCCAGCGTCGGTAATCTTACCAGCAGCGGACGCATCACACTCGGCGATGAAAACGGCAGTGCTGGTACACTCAATGTCGGTAATTTCACCCTTCTGGCTAACAGCCAAACTGATGTCTATCTTGACGCAAACGCGACCAGTGCGCCTATTGTCGCTCAGAATGCGACGCTTGATGGCACACTAAATATTACAGGTTACGGTAGTGCCAGCACGCTTTCCGCGGATAGCGCCTTCACGGTGATTGACGCTGAAAATGCAATTAATGGCAATTTTACCAGCCTCACCGTCGCGGGCATGGCATCTGGCTCCGTTGACTTCATCACCTTTAGCGGCACCATTGATCCCGCCGACGTGACCAATTACGTCCTGACACCGTCATTAACCTGGTATGCCAGCCAGAACCCAGCGGCAACAGCGGCTCACGGCACATTCACTCTGAACAATCCTGACGGCAGCTTTACGCTGAGCACGGCGCTTGTCGATCAAAATGCCGAAGCCACGACCGGATGGGACGGCAAATCGCTGACCAAAGAGGGGCAAGGTACGCTGATCCTTAATGCCGTAAACAGTTACAGCGGCACAACGGATGTCAACCAGGGCACGCTCTGGCTGGACGAGGCCGGCGTTATCGGCGTACAAAACAGCGAGCAGGCCGTGAATGTCGCGGCAGGCGCCACGTTTGGCGGTTCCAACGGTGTGGTGAACGGTAATGTTAACAGCAACGGCACCGTTCAGTTCAACGACACGCTAACGATCAATGGTAATCTGAGCAACGCAGGCAGCATTGTCAGCGGCAATATTGAAGGAACCAATGGTGCGACGACCGGCAACACGCTGATCGTAAACGGCGATTACACCAGCAACCAGGGTTCTGTGACGCTAAATACGCAGTTAGGCGACGACACGTCTCCAACCGATATGCTTAACATTACGGGGAATACGTCCGGGAACACCACCCTGTACATTAACAACGCTGGCGGTCAGGGCGCACTGACCCAAAACGGTATTGCAGTGATTACGGTCGGCGGTGAATCAAACGGCACCTTTGTTCAGGGTAATCAGGTCCAGATTAACGCCTACGAATACCGCCTGTATCAGGACTCAGGGGACTGGTATCTTCGTTCCCAGGCCACGAGTGATAATGGCGACGTAACGCCTCAGTATCGTGCCGATATCGGTTCATACCTCAGCAACCAGTGGCTGGCTCGCGATCTGCAAATGCAGACCCTGTCAGACCGAGAAGGCAGTCAGTTCAAATCGGAAAACGGCACGACATGGGCGCGTTTCAAAGCAGGTAAGAACCAGTCTACTGCGGCAGAGAGCAATATTGATATCGACAGCAACTACTCCCAGTTCCAGATTGGGGGCGATGTTGCCGCCTGGAACAACGGCGAACAAAGCCTGGTGGTCGGGGTTATGGGTAGCTATATGAACGCCAGCAGCGACAGCACGGGCAATAGAGGTGGTGACGGCAGCCGCTTCAGCGCTGACGGTAAAGTCGATGGCTATAACCTCGGCGTCTATGCCACCTGGTTTGCCGATGCCCGACAGCATCAGGGTTTTTATGTCGACAGCTGGTATCAGTACGGGATGTACCACAACAGCGTAGATAACGGGGACGTTGGCTCAACGGATTACGATTCAAACGCCAACGCCGTTTCGCTGGAAACGGGCTATCGCTACGATGTCGCACTCGGCGACAACACGCTGAGCCTCACGCCGCAGGCACAGATCGTCTGGCAGGATTACCGTGCCGATGACATCAAAGACAGCAGCGGCACAACGATTGATGGGCAAAACGGTGACAGCTGGACCACCCGTTTAGGTCTGCGAGTTGACAGCAAGATGAATAAGGCGAACGACGCGGTTATCCAGCCGTTTGCGGAGGCCAACTGGCTGCATACCTCTGAAGACACGGCAGTCAACTTTGGTGACACACAGATCAAACAGGACCTTCCTGCCGATCGTGCGGAGCTGAAAGCGGGTATTCAGGCAAATGTGAGCAAGCAATGGAGCGTTATTGCCCAGGTCTCCGGACAGAAAGGTGATAATGATTACAGCGATGTAAACGGTAGCTTGAACGTGCGCTACAGCTGGTAACCCTGTATAAAGGGCCTGGCAGCTCATGCCGTCAGGCCCTTCATCATTCTAAAAAGGGGCTTATTTGAAGCCTTTCTTCTCTTTAATCAGCTCGTACGCTTTCTGAATTTCCTGCGCTTTTTGCTTCGCCATCTCCATCATTTCAGGCGGTAAGCCTTTTGCAACCAGCTTGTCTGGATGGTGCTCGCTCATGAGCTTACGATAGGCACGTTTGATGGTGGTCTGATCGTCAGAGGGTTTTACGCCAAGCACGTTGCAGGCATCTTCCAGCGTCGGACCACGCTGCGCCTGCTGCCAGGCGCCGCCAGAAGACTGCTGGTGATACCCGCCGCCAAACTGCGCGCCACCCTGCATCATGCGCAGGAACTGATCGAACTGCATACGGGAGATACCCAGCTCTTCCGCAATCACGTATAAAACATCGCGTTCGTTAGGGTGAAGCGAGCCGTCGGCGAAGGCCGCCTGAATCTGGATTTCCAGAAACATCCGAATTAAATCAAAACGGCCGAAGCAGATGCTGCGGAACTGGCGCATTTTTTCGCGAAGCGGGTAGTTATCGGATTTCCCGATGCGAAACGCATTTTGCGCCTCCAGGCGGGAGTCACCGTGCAGATTCATGCGATCCATAAAGACGCTGGCAATCTGAATATCGGCTTCCGTGACGCGCCCTTTGGATTTGGTTAAATGCCCCATCACCTCAAAAGTGGTGGAGAAAAAGAGTGACTGGCGCTCGCGCTGGTTGGCAAACCAGGCCATTTTACGGCTGCGCGCCTTATCAAACATATGGCCAATAATAAGCCCCAGCACTATTCCCCAGAACCCGGCACCCATGATGATGGCGAACGCAACGCCGATTATTTTACCCCAATACTGCATATACTCCCCGGATAGTCATATTCCTGGCCGACGCAACGTCATCATCACTGTGTTCAAGTCACGGTCAATTGAAGGACATCGCCTATAATTTGCTTTATCATACTCGTCATTCGATAGCGAGCCTAACACTCTGGCACGCAAACGGGCAGGATTAACGCTGGTACTGCGCAGATGAGTAAGATAGTCTCTGAGCGTTTGTAAGCCGTAGCCACTGATGACGGAACAATAAAATACAACGTATGAAAAAACGTATCCCCACCCTCCTGGCCACAATGATTGGCACCGCCCTGTACAGTCAACAGGGGCTGGCGGCCGATCTCGCCTCGCAGTGCATGCTTGGCGTCCCAAGTTATAATCGCCCACTGGTGAGTGGCGATACAAATAGCTTGCCGGTAACCATTACTGCCGACAGTTCAAAAGGGACTTACCCTGACAATGCCACCTTTACAGGCAATGTCGATATTAACCAGGGCAATAGCCGCCTGCAGGCAGATGAAGTGCAGTTGCACCAGAAGCAGCCGGAAGGTGCGGCCGAGCCGGTCCGAACGGTGGATGCGCTGGGTAATGTGCACTATGACGACAATCAGGTCATCCTGAAAGGTCCGAAAGCCTGGTCAAACCTGAATACCAAAGACACTAACGTCTGGAAAGGTGATTACCAGATGGTGGGTCGCCAGGGGCGCGGTGACGCGGACCTGATGAAACAGCGCGGTGAAAACCGCTATACGATCCTGGAAAATGGCACGTTCACGTCGTGTCTGCCGGGTTCAAATACCTGGAGCGTGGTCGGGAGCGAAGTTATCCATGACCGCGAAGAGCAGGTCGCAGAGATCTGGAACGCCCGCTTCAAGGTGGGTCCGGTCCCCATATTCTACAGCCCTTATCTGCAGCTTCCGGTGGGTGACAAACGTCGCTCCGGTTTCCTGATCCCGAATGCCAAATACAGCACCACGAACTACTTTGAGTTCTACCTGCCGTATTACTGGAACATCGCGCCTAACATGGATGCGACGATCACGCCGCACTATATCCACAAGCGCGGTAACGTCATGTGGGAGAACGAGTTCCGCTATCTGACTCAGGCAGGTGCGGGTCTGATGGAGCTGGATTATCTGCCGTCGGATAACGTTTACAAGGACGACGCCAGAAACGTTTCTGGTGATAACCGTCACCGCTGGCTGTACTACTGGCAGCATTCCGGGGTGATGGATCAGGTGTGGCGCTTTAATGTTGATTACACCAAAGTCAGCGATTCGGCTTATTTTAATGACTTTTCGTCCAAATACGGCTCGAGTACTGATGGCTATGCCACGCAGAAATTCAGCGTAGGCTATGCGGTGCAGAATTTTGATGCAACCGTCTCGACCAAGAAATTCCAGGTGTTTTCTGACCAGTCCACGCCTACCTATGGTGCTGAGCCACAGCTGGACGTCAACTGGTACCAGAATGACGTAGGTCCATTCGACACCCGGATTTACGCTCAGGCAGTGCATTTCGTTAACACGAATTCGGATATGCCTGAAGCCACGCGTGTTCACCTTGAGCCGACGATCAATCTGCCGTGGTCTAACGACTGGGCAAGCCTGAATACCGAAGCCAAGCTGATGGCGACTCACTATCAGCAAAAAAATCTTGATAATTACAACTCCACTAACAGTGCGCATCTCGAAGAGTCGGTCAACCGAACGCTCCCTCAGTTTAAAATGGACGGCAAGCTGATTTTCGAGCGTGATATGGCCCTGCTGGCGGATGGTTATACCCAGACGCTTGAACCGCGTATGCAGTATTTGTACGTGCCATATCGCGACCAGAGCAACATTCAGAACTACGACTCCTCTTTACTGCAGTCTGACTATAGTGGTCTGTTCCGTGACCGTACCTACGGAGGTCTGGACCGTATCGCCTCAGCGAATCAGTTAACGACCGGCGTCACAACACGTGTTTATGATGATGCAGCCGTTGAACGTTTTAACGTTTCTGTGGGTCAAATCTACTACTTCACAGAGTCTCGCACGGGCGATGACAATATTCAGTGGGAGAAAGACAACAAAACGGGAGCAATAGTTTGGGCGGGAGATACCTACTGGCGTATGACTGACCGTTGGGGCCTGCGTGGCGGTGTGCAGTATGACACGCGTCTCGACAACGTTGCTAACAGTAGTGCCGCCATAGAGTATCGTCGTGATGAAGATCGCATGATTCAGGTAAGCTATCGCTACGCTAGCCCGGAATACATTCAGGCAACGCTACCGAAAAGCAATGACCAGAACAGCATCAACTACTGGAAATCACCGCAATATTCGGATGGTATTTCTCAGGTCGGTGCGGCAGCGAGTTGGCCTATCGCCGACCGTTGGTCAATCGTAGGCGCTTACTACTTTGACACTAACGCCAATAAAGCTGCTGACCAGATGGTAGGTCTGCAATATAACTCCTGCTGCTACGCGCTGCGTGTCGGTTACGAACGTAAGCTTAACGGCTGGGAAAACAATCAGAGCAAATACGATAACGTGATTGGCTTTAACTTCGAGTTACGCGGCCTGAGTTCCAACTACGGTCTGGGTACGCAGAAAATGCTGCGCTCGAACATTCTGCCTTACCGCAGTTCCTTGTAATGTGCTTGATTTGCAACGTAATCCGCTTTGCGGTTAATTGAAATGGAAAAAGTATGAAGAACTGGAAAACGCTGCTGCTCGGTGTCGCTATGGTTGCGAATACCAGCTTCGCGGCCCCCCAGGTTGTTGATAAAGTCGCTGCTGTGGTTAACAACGGCGTCGTGCTTGAAAGTGACGTTGACGGTCTGATGAAATCGGTGAAGCTCAATTCGGGCGAAGCGGGTCAGCAGCTTCCGGATGACGCCACGCTGCGCCACCAGATCCTGGAACGCCTGATCATGGATCAGATCGTTCTTCAGATGGGGCAGAAAATGGGTGTGAAGGTCACTGACGAGCAGCTCGATCAGGCGATCGCTAACATCGCAAAGCAGAACAATATGTCTTTAGACCAGATGCGCAGCCGTCTGGCCTATGACGGCATCAGCTACGCTACCTATCGTAACCAGATCCGTAAAGAGATGCTGATTTCGGAAGTGCGTAACAACGAAGTGCGTCGCCGAGTCACTATCCTGCCTCAGGAAGTGGACGCGCTGGCAAAACAGGTGGGTAACCAGAACGATGCAAGCACAGAGCTGAACCTGAGCCACATTCTGATCCCACTGCCAGAGAACCCTACGTCCGATCAGGCTGCGGAAGCAGAAAGCCAGGCACGTTCAATTGTCGAACAGGCGCGTAACGGCGGTGACTTTGGCAAGCTGGCCATCACCTACTCCGCAGACCAACAGGCGCTGAAAGGCGGCCAGATGGGCTGGGGACGTATTCAGGAGCTGCCATCCCTCTTTGCTCAGGCACTGAGCACGGCTAAGAAAGGCGATATCGTCGGTCCAATCCGTTCAGGCGTGGGCTTCCACATTCTGAAAGTGAACGATCTGCGTGGCCAGAGCCAAAATATCTCCGTTACCGAAGTTCACGCTCGCCACATTCTGCTGAAGCCGTCACCAATCATGACTGACGATCAGGCGCGTGCGAAGCTGGAACAGATTGCGGCAGATATTAAGAGCGGTAAAACCTCGTTTGCGAAGGCAGCAAAAGAGTTCTCTCAGGATCCTGGCTCTGCTAACCAGGGTGGCGATCTGGGCTGGGCAGCGGCGGATATTTACGATCCTGCCTTCCGTGACGCGTTGATGAAACTGAACAAAGGCCAGATCAGCGCGCCGGTCCACTCTTCGTTTGGCTGGCATCTGATCGAGCTGATGGACACCCGTAACGTTGATAAAACGGATGCAGCACAGAAAGACAGAGCCTACCGCATGCTGTTTAACCGTAAGTTCTCTGAAGAAGCAGCCACCTGGATGCAGGAACAACGCGCCAGTGCTTACGTGAAAGTGCTGAGCAACTAATGAAACAGCATCGTGTTGTTATCACGCCCGGCGAACCCGCCGGGATTGGGCCTGACCTCGTTGTCCAGCTTGCCCAGCGCAGCTGGCCAGTAGAACTGGTTGTCTGCGCCGATGCAACACTGTTACAAGACCGGGCAGCGCTGCTCGGTCTGCCTTTAACGCTCCTCCCTTACGTTGAAGGTCAACAGCCTGCACCGCAGCAAGCCGGTACCCTCACCCTTCTTTCTGTTCCCCTTCGTACGCCGGTCATTCCTGGCCAGCTCAGCACGGAAAACGGCCACTATGTCGTTGAAACCCTTGCGCGCGCCTGCGACGGTTGCCTGAAGGGCGGATTTGCCGCCCTGATTACCGGCCCCGTCCACAAAGGCGTCATCAACGAAGCGGGTATACCGTTTACCGGGCATACGGAGTTCTTTGAAGAGCGCTCGCACAGTCCGAAAGTGGTGATGATGCTGGCGACGGAAGAAATGCGCGTTGCGCTGGTGACCACCCATCTGCCGATCAAAGCGATTCCGGATGCGATCACGCCTGAACTCCTGCGCGAGATCATCGGGATTTTGCATCACGATCTGCAGACAAAATTTGGGATCCCGCAGCCGCATGTGCTGGTCTGCGGGCTGAATCCGCACGCCGGCGAAGGCGGGCACATGGGTACCGAAGAGATCGACACCATCATTCCGGTACTCAACGAAATGCGGGCGAAGGGGATGAATCTCAGCGGTCCGCTGCCTGCTGATACCCTTTTCCAGCCGAAATACCTGGATAATGCCGACGCCGTGCTCGCGATGTACCACGATCAGGGCCTGCCCGTGCTAAAATACCAGGGCTTTGGCCGCGGCGTGAATATCACCCTCGGTTTACCCTTTATTCGAACGTCCGTTGACCACGGTACTGCGCTGGATCTGGCAGGCCAGGGGAAGGCGGATGTCGGCAGTTTTATTACGGCGCTTAATCTCGCCATCAAAATGATTGTTAATACTCAATGACTAATCGAGTCCATCAGGGCCACTTAGCCCGTAAACGTTTCGGGCAAAACTTCCTAAACGATCAGTTCGTGATCGAAAGCATTGTCTCGGCTATTAATCCGCAAAAAGGCCAGGCGATGGTCGAAATCGGCCCGGGTCTTGCCGCGCTGACCGAACCGGTAGGCGAGCGCCTCGACGAGCTGACCGTCATCGAACTGGACCGCGATCTGGCCGCACGCCTGCAAACGCACCCGTTCCTCGGGCCGAAGCTGACCATCTATCAGCAGGACGCCATGACCATGAACTTCGGCGAACTGTCAGAAAAAATGGGTCAGCCGCTGCGCGTATTCGGCAACCTGCCGTATAACATCTCCACGCCGCTCATGTTCCACCTCTTTAGCTATACTGATGCCATTGCCGACATGCACTTCATGTTGCAAAAAGAGGTGGTTAACCGCCTGGTTGCAGGCCCGAACAGTAAAGCGTATGGTCGTTTAAGCGTGATGGCGCAATATTACTGCAACGTGATCCCGGTACTCGAAGTACCGCCGTCAGCGTTCACACCACCACCGAAAGTGGATTCAGCGGTTGTGCGCCTTGTGCCGCACAAAACGAAACCGTACCCGGTAAAAGATCTGCGTGTACTGAGCCGCATTACCACTGAAGCCTTTAACCAGCGTCGTAAAACGATCCGTAACAGCCTCAGCAATTCCTTCACCGTTGAGGTGTTAGCTGAGCTTGGGATCGACCCGGCAATGCGTGCGGAGAACATCTCCGTAGAGCAATACTGCAAGCTGGCTAATTACATCAGCGAAAATGCGCCGCCGAAGGAGAGTTAAGCCATGATTGATTCGCCCCGCGTATGTGTCCATGTACAAAGCGTTTATGTTGAATCACAGTCCTCACCGGATGAAGAACGTTTTGTCTTTGCTTACACCGTGACCATTCGCAATCTGGGGCGGACGCCCGTGCAGCTGCGCGGGCGCTACTGGCTTATCACCAACGGCAATGGCCGCGAAATCGAAGTCCAGGGGGAAGGTGTGGTCGGTGAACAGCCTCATATCGCCCCTGGCGAAGAGTACCAGTACACCAGCGGCGCGGTGATTGAAACGCCGATGGGTACCATGCAAGGCCATTATGAAATGGTCGACGTCGATGGCAATGATTTCCGCGTTGCCATTCCTGTGTTCCGTCTCGCCGTAACCACACTCATTCATTAATCTAATGTCTACATATCTGATTGGCGACGTTCACGGTTGCTACGATGAACTGATCGCATTATTAAAACAGGTCGACTTTACGCCAGGACAGGACACACTCTGGCTGACGGGCGATTTAGTCGCGCGTGGCCCCGGCTCCCTTGAAGTATTACGTTTCGTCAAATCGCTAGGCGACAGCGTGCGCATGGTGCTGGGCAATCACGATCTGCATCTGCTGGCGGTGTTCGCCGGGATCAGCCGCAACAAGCCTAAAGATCGCCTCACCCCGCTGCTGGATGCGCCAGATGCCGACGATCTGATTAACTGGCTGCGCCGTCAGCCGCTGCTGCAGGTCGACGAAGAGAAAAAGCTGGTCATGGCGCATGCCGGGATCACGCCACAATGGGATCTTGAGACGGCGAAAACCTGTGCGCGCGACGTTGAGGCGGTGCTGGCGAGCGACTCCTATCCTTTCTTCCTCGATGCCATGTACGGCGATATGCCGAACCACTGGAGCGAGGATCTCAGCGGTCTGGCGCGTCTGCGCTTTATTACCAACGCTTTCACCCGCATGCGTTTCTGCTTCCCGAACGGACAGCTGGACATGTATTCCAAAGAGACGCCGGAGAGCGCGCCCGCTCCGCTCAAACCGTGGTTTGCCATTCCGGGGCCGGTGACCAGCGAGTACAACGTGGTATTTGGTCACTGGGCTGCACTGGAAGGAAAAGGAACGCCGGAAGGGATCTACGGTCTGGATACCGGATGCTGCTGGGGCGGAGAGTTAACCTGCTTACGCTGGGAAGATAAAACTTACTTTGTTCAGCCGTCCAACCGACAGCTGGATTTAGGGGGAGACGAGGCGGTTGCCTCCTGATATGCACTTCCCTCTCCCGGCCGGGAGAGGGAAAAAAATCACTTAACGACGTTCCAGAATCTCGAAGCAGTAGCTGTGGGAGTTCTGTGCATCCGCGTCGTGGAATTCACTGAATACCGATTCCCACTCGTCCGGATCGTAGTCCGGGAAATGGGTATCCCCTTCCACTTCCGCATCAATGTGGGTCAGATACAGCTTCTGCGCTTTTGGCAGGAACTGCTCGTACACGCGCCCGCCGCCAATCACCATGATCTCTTCGGCATTGCCGCATGCAGCAATCGCCTCGTCGACTGATTTTACCCATTCGACGCGATCGTCAGTGCCCGGCTGGCTGCTGATAACGATATTTTTACGGCCCGGCAATGGACGACCAATCGACTCCCAGGTCAGGCGGCCCATCACTACCGGCTTGTTTAACGTAGTACGTTTAAACCATGCGAGATCGGCAGGCAGGTTCCACGGCATGGCATTTTCCATACCGATAACGCGGTCCACCGCCAGCGCTGCAATCAGACTGATCATTGAAAATTTCCCGGATGCAAAAAATTGCCGCCACTATACGGAAAGCTTAATCTTTCGTCGACTGGCGGCAGGGTAAAGATAAAGAAATTTTTTATTATTGCTGGCAACTCCACTTCACGCGGAAGGTTTACTCTCCGGCTCGTCAGCCGGATCCCCGGTATGCTTGCCCTCTTCCGTTCCCTGCCAGCCGTGACGCTGGATCAGCGACAGGTGATTACGGTCCTCGTTAATGATTTCCGTCAGCATCGCGCTGGTGCGTTTAAACACCGCCGCGCGCTCGGTGGCCGTACTTCCGGCCATCGCCGCCATCTCTTCGACCATCTCGGTGTTAAAGCGGCGGAACAGGTCCGCACGCTCGCGCGCTTCGTACGCGCCGAGCCCCAGATTTTCCAGCGCCATGCGGCCAGACTTCAGCGCGCCTTCAAAGGTTTCACGCTCCGGTGCTTCTACCCCTGCCTGCCGCAGCCGGATATAGTGATCCACATCGCGGGCGCGGGAAATGATGGTCAGATTCGGGAAATGTTCTTTCGCCATTTCCACCATCTGCATGCTGGTCTCCGGATCGTCAATGGCGTTAATCAACACCTCCGCTTTTGCCGCCCCGGCAGATTCCAGCAGATCGACGCGGGTCGCATCGCCGTAAAACACCTTCATATCAAATTTTCGCAGGGTATCGACATGGTCGGGGTCGTGATCGAGGATAACCATTTTCACCCCGCTGGACAGCAGCAGACGGCCAACGATCTGCCCGTAGCGGCCAAATCCGGCAATAATGACGCGCGGCTGCTCTTCGTCAATTTCATCGGCTTCGCGCTCCTGCTCGCTACCCGATTTTTCCAGACGCGTCAGCACCACCAGCAGAATAGGCGTCGCGGCCATCGACAGCGCGACCGCGAGCGTCAGCGCTTTCGCCCATTCTGGGTCGAGGACGTTTGCCATCTGTGCTGCGCCAAAGACCACAAACGCAAATTCACTCCCCTGCCCCAGCAGAACCGCAAACCAGCTGCGCTGCTTATTCGGCACCTTGAGCGGACGCGCAATCAGCCACAGCATCGCCATTTTAATGATCAGGAAGCCGACCAGCAGGATGACGATCCGCAGCGGGTGCGTCACCAGCGTGCCGAAGTCGACGGACATCCCCACGCCGATGAAAAACAGCCCCAGCAGCAAGCCTTTAAACGGCTCGATATCGCTTTCCAGCGCGTGACGGTATTCGGAACTCGCCAGCAGAACGCCGGCCAGGAACGCCCCCATCGCCATCGACAGCCCGGCTTCCTCCAGCAGCAAACCAAAGCCAAACACCAGGAAGAGCGCCACGGCGCTGAACACTTCGCGAAGGCCCGAGCGGGCAACGAACCGCAGCAGCGGACGGGTGACGTAGCGACCAAGCAGCACCACCAGCGCCAGCGCCCCCACCACTTTTAATGCCGACAGCGCGAACGCCCCCAGCGTCGTGGCGGAACCGCTGGCCGCCAGCAGTGGGATCATCGCCACCAGCGGGATAGCGGCAATGTCCTGGAACAGCAGCACCGAGAACGCGCTGCGTCCCATCTGGGAGACCGTCAGATTGCGCTCGTTCATGGCCTGCATGGCAATGGCGGTCGAAGAGAGCGCCAGCGTCATGCCGATAAGCTCTGCCACTTTCCAGTCCATGCCCAGCAGGATGCAGAACCCACCCAGCAGCAGGCCGCAGGCCACCATCTGCAGCGCCCCGCCGCCAAACACCGAGGCGCGAAGCTTCCACAGGCGCTGCGGATCGAGTTCCAGACCAATCACAAAGAGCATCAGCACAACGCCGATTTCAGCGAAATGGAGGATTGCCTCTGCATCCGTCACCAGTCGAAAGCCCCACGGCCCAATGACGCAGCCCGCAATCAGATAGCCGAGAACAGAGCCCAGTCCCAGGCGAACCGCCACGGGCACAATCAGCGCCGCCGCGCCGAGGTATATCAGCGCCTGTATCAGCGTATGGCTATCCATGGTGCGCCTCCTGCCACTCAAGTAAGCGTTGTTTATAATGGCGCGCCTGCGCCTGCAGCGTTTCATCGTCGCAGACAAAGGTGCAGTGCATCGCAAAAGGCGGGAGCCAGTTCAGCCCGCAATAAAGTGCGGTCGCCTGCAGCGGCTGTGCCAGAACCTCAAACCCCGGGAAGGAACCAATATCAAAGTGGCTTTCCCCTCCACCCGTGGTGACCGCCCACATCAGGCTTTTCCCTTTTAGCGCATGGCCGTTGTGGCCATACGCCCAGCCGTGGGAGAAGACTTTATCAATCCACAATTTCAGGAGTGGGGGCGTGCTGTACCACTGCATGGGATGCTGCCAGACGATCAGATCGGCACGGGAGAGCGCCTCCTGTTCGGCGGCAATATCGATGTTGAAATCGGGATAGAGTTGATAGAGGGAACGTATCTCGACGTTTTCAAGCGTCCTTACCTGCTCAAGCATCCGCTTATTCGCATGCGAGTGCTGCGGATAGGGGTGCGCATAAATTATGAGTATCATCAAATGGCCTGTCTTCTTCTCTTCTTGTAGCAGTGAGTGTAGACAGTTAACCCGCCCGGTGAAAGGGGCGTAGCAGCCATGAAAAGGAAAGCGCAGCTATTGGTAATCATCATTCGTTGGACGATTTTTCCTCTCCAAAAAATCCAGGATGTGAATACCTCACTTCAATCCATATAGGAATGAGATATTTTAAGAAAATCTTAAATAATTATTTAATAAATCGATCTATACATAAAACATTGAAAAAATAATAATTTTACGCTCTTTGTAGCGAGCTCATTCTTTTTCTCCGCATACTGACGTGATTTTAATACGTCGTATCGCGCCTTTCTAATTCAAATGGATGTGTAAATGAGCAACAAACATTTCAGACTCAATAAAACGACTAAAACTCTGGGAAGTCTCTTTCCTGCCCTATTGTTATTGACCCCCGCCGTCGCTTTTGCCAGCACGATTGACCAATCAACCTCAATTCCACAAAACTTCTCCACCGACGCTGAATACGTCATTAATAAAGACGTTACGATAACCTCTTCCGGGAATGAAGCTGCCGTGTCGGTCAATGGGATTGATGTTTCAAACGTTGAAAATATGGGAAATATTTCTGGTTACGGGAATGGACTTGATATTAGCACTGGAGCACAACGTTTAGTAGTGAATAACGAGGAAGGGGCGACAATTTCCTCTACTTCAGCGACAGGTGTTAATATTGATACCATGCAAGGGGACCTGATTAACAAAGGGAATATTACTGCGGCTGAAAATGGTGTTTTCGTCAGTAAAAACTCATCTGCTGTCAGTATTTCCAATACCGCTACCGGTCTTATTAAAGGCAAATCAGGTCTTAATGCCGAAGTAGGTGTTGCCATTCATAACGCTGGCACCATCAAGGGTACAGAAGTTGACGGTATTACCCTGAGCGATGGCAATATTAAGCTCACGAACACGGGTACCGTAGAGGGCCTTCAGCACGGAATCAACGTAACGAATACCGCTAAAGTCGACATCATAAACAGTGGTTCAATCGGTGGCGGCAATACGGCAATCTCCTTTGCCAGTAATAAAAATAATACGCTGGTACTCAATACCGGCTCCTCGCTCAACGGTGATGTGATCTCTACCGGCTCAACGGGAAATAGCCTCACGCTGGTTGGTGCCGGAATAGAAGACAGCAATTTTGTTGGCCTGAATAAGGGAGACGGTTTTGCCTCTGTCAAAATGGAGGGTGAAAGCTGGACGCTGACGGGCGATCTCGACGTGATCGGTTCTGGCGATTCCCTTCAGGTTAACAGCGGTGATTTAACGCTGGCGGGAACCGTCTCTAATAGCGGCAATACGCTGGTTACTAAAGATGCCTCTCTACAATTAGGCAATGGCCAAAAAACAGCTTCGCTCAGTGGCGGTCTGAAAAACAACGGTACGGTAATATTTAATCAGGGCAACAATTCCACTTTCGCCACCGATATGACCGGTAGCGGCAAGGTTGAGAAAGTAGATTCACACACCCTGACCCTCACCGGCAAGAACAGCTACACGGGCGATACTGTTCTGCACGGCGGCACCCCCCTGGTCGCTAATGATGCTACGCTCGGCGTAAAGAACAGTAACGCCACCGTCACCATTGAAAATGGCGCTACGTTTGCTACTGCGGGTGAAGTGAACAATAACATTCATGTTCTGGCGGGCGGTACGATGGCGGCATGGAATGCAGTCCAGGGTAACGCCACGCTCAGCGCTGCCGGCGTTGATACTATCAACGGCAACGTGGCTAATGGCGGCAAACTGTTGCTCAGCGCCGCCAATAACAGCGTTGGCAACAATTTCACCATTAACGGCGACTATACCGGCTCCGCGGGCAGCCAGATCGTGTTAAACAGTACGCTCGGTGAGGATAATGCACCAACCGACCATCTCACCATCACCGGGAGCAGCTTTGGCCAATCCGGGGTCAGCGTCAGCAACATGGGGGGGCTGGGCGCGCAAACCGTAAACGGGATGGAAATTGTCAGAGTTGGCGGCAGTTCAGAAGCTCAGCTCACCCTGGCAAAACCGGTTGTTGCGGGTGCGTATGAGTATAATCTTTATCAGCACGGCGACGGAAACTGGTATCTGGAATCGAAGGCAACGCCATCAGACATTCCGGCAGACGATACCGATACCGACAACGGCAATAATACCGACAACGGTGGTAATACCGACAACGGCAGTAACACCGACAATGGCAGTAACACTGACAACGGTGGTAACACCGACAACGGCAGCAATAGCGGTCCCGAAGTCATGGCTCCTGAGGTCGGCGCTTACTTAGGTAACTACCTTGCCGCGCAGAGCATGTTCCTGCACAAGCGTGACGATCGCGATCAGATCACCTTCCGTAACGAGGAAGATCTCAACACCTGGATGTACGTCAAAGGCCGCTACCATGAAAACAATGCGGGCGGTGACAAAGTCAGCTATGACACCACCACCACTGTCCTTCAGGTAGGCAGCGACTTCATGAGTAAGCCAATGGACAACGGCATCCTGCGTGCGGGTGGCATGTTCGGGGCAGGCCAGGCGAAGACCCACTCTGATGCAAGACACAACGTACGTGATGCGCAGGGCAAAGTGGATGGCTTTAACGTCGGCCTGTATGCAACCTGGCAGGAAGATCAGAAGCTGCGTCTGGGCAGCTACGTTGATACCTGGGCCGCCTATAGCTGGTACAACAATAAAGTGACCAGCAACCGTAATGATGAAGATTACGACAGTGAGGGCTTCGCGGCATCCGTCGAAGTGGGCCATGCATGGGTGATTGATTCAGAAAATGAGCGCACCTGGAAAATCGAACCTCAGGCGCAGGTTATCTACAGCTATCTGGATCAGGAAAACCATACCGATCGCGACGGCGTGCGGATTACCACGCTGGACAACGACGGTCTGTTTGGTCGTCTGGGCGTCAAATCAAGCTACTTCTAACAGAAAGACGTGAAAGCCTGGCAGCCGTACGTTGCCGTGAACTGGCTGAAAGGCGCAGGTCAGAACGATCTGGCGTTTAACGGCGAGACCGTCAGCAACGATACGCCGGAAGATCGTGGTCAGTTAGAGCTGGGCGTCACCGGCAACCTGAACGAAACCACGACGCTCTCCCTGCGCGCCAGCGGCGAGTGGGGTGAGAACAGCTATGCTGCTTATGGCGGTCATATCCTGCTGAACCACCGCTGGTAATCTTTCCTGAAAGACTAAAAGCCGTGGCAAACGCCACGGCTTTTTTTATTAGTTATCCAGCTCGCCCATTGATTTCACCTGATCGCGGTTGATCTGCTCGGTCTGACCCGTTTCCGCATTTTTATACGACACCAGACCGGTATCGTCATCGACCTGTGGTTTTCCGTCGGTGACAATGGTTTTGCCATCGGTGGTTTTCACTGCCTGGTTAGAGGAACAGCCCGCGACGGTAAACGTTGCAGTAGCGGCAAGAAGGGTGGCGATCAGTAATTTATTTTGCATGGTGTTTTCCCCTGCTCTCAGTTGAATTTCGTTATCGACCTAACAATTTTAGGCTAACTGACTGAAAGAGGATGAAAAACCAGAAGGTTCTGAAGATAGATAAAGAAAAAAGTAGGGCGGGTAAGCGAAGCGCCACCCGCCATTTGCCCGGCGGCGCTACCGCTTGCCGGGCCTACACAGATTACTTGCTAATCTGCGCGTGCATTTCCTGAACCGAAATCACCTTCTCGGTGGCATCCGCGTTTAGCGCCATGGCCGTTGCGAAACCGCCGTTCAGGGTGGTGTCGTAATGCACTTTGTACTGCAGCGCGCTGCGGCGAATCAGCTTGGAGTCTTCGATCGCCTGGCGTCCTGCGGTGGTGTTGATGATGTAGGTATATTCGCCATTCTTGATACGATCCTGAATGTGCGGACGGCCTTCATGCACCTTGTTCACCAGACGCGGGTTGATACCCGCTTCGCCCAGCACAATTGCCGTACCGTGGGTCGCGTCCAGCTCAAAGCCCTGCTTCAGCAGCTTGGCCGCAAGGTCAACCACGCGCTCTTTATCGCCTTCGCGAACAGAGAGCAGCGCACGGCCCGATTTTCTCATGGTGGAGCTGCTGCCCAGCTGCGCCTTCGCGAATGCTTCTGCGAAGGTGCGGCCCACGCCCATCACTTCCCCGGTGGAGCGCATTTCTGGCCCTAAAAGCGGGTCAACGCCCGGGAATTTGTTGAACGGCAGCACCACTTCTTTCACCGAGTAGTACGGTGGAATGATCTCTTTGGTCACGCCCTGCTGCGCCAGCGTCTGGCCTGCCATCACGCGCGCCGCCACTTTCGCCAGCGGAATACCGGTGGCTTTAGAGACGAACGGTACGGTACGTGCCGCACGCGGGTTGACTTCAATCAGGTAGACTTCGTTATCTTTCACCGCAAACTGGACGTTCATCAGGCCGCGAACCTGCAGCTCGAAGGCCAGCTTCTGCACCTGCTGGCGCATCACATCCTGAATCTCCTGGCTCAGGGTGTACGCTGGCAGAGAACAGGCGGAGTCGCCGGAGTGCACGCCCGCCTGCTCGATATGCTCCATGATGCCGCCAATCAGCACCATTTCGCCGTCGCAGATGGCGTCAACGTCCACTTCTACCGCATCGCCGAGGAAGCGGTCGAGCAGCACTGGTGCATCGTTGGAGACGCTCACCGCCGTCTGGAAGTAACGACGCAGGTCGGCTTCGTCGTAGACGATTTCCATCGCGCGGCCGCCCAGGACGTAGGAAGGACGCACCACCAGCGGGTAGCCAATCTCTTTCGCCTTCTCTACGGCCTGTTCGATGGCCGTCACCGTGGCGTTCGCTGGCTGTTTCAGCTTCAGACGGTCAACCGCCTGCTGGAAACGCTCGCGGTCTTCCGCGCGGTCAATCGCATCCGGGCTGGTCCCGATAACCGGTACGCCTGCCGCTTCCAGCGCGCGCGCCAGCTTCAGCGGAGTCTGACCACCGTACTGCACGATAACGCCTTTTGGCTTCTCGATGCGCACGATTTCCAGCACGTCTTCCAGGGTCACCGGCTCGAAGTACAGACGGTCGGAGGTGTCATAGTCGGTAGACACGGTTTCCGGGTTACAGTTGACCATGATGGTCTCGTAACCGTCTTCGCGCAGCGCCAGAGAGGCGTGTACGCAGCAGTAGTCAAACTCGATGCCCTGGCCGATACGGTTTGGACCGCCGCCCAGCACCATAATCTTGTCGCGGTCAACTGACGGATTTGCTTCGCACTCGTCTTCATAGGTGGAGTACATGTACGCGGTGTCGGTAGAAAACTCTGCCGCACAGGTGTCGACGCGCTTGTAAACCGGGTGCAGGTCGTACTGGTCGCGCAGCTTGCGGATCTCCGCTTCGCGCACGCCCGCCAGTTTAGCCAGGCGCGCATCGGCGAATCCTTTACGCTTCAGCATGCGCAGGAAGTCTGCGTCCAGGCCGTTGATGCCCAGCTCTGCCACTTTCTCTTCCAGACGCACCAGCTCTTCAATCTGTACCAGGAACCAGCGGTCGATGTTGGTCAGGTTGAACACGCCGTCGACGGACAGGCCGGCACGGAAGGCATCGGCGATGTACCAGATGCGCTCCGCACCCGCGTCTTTCAGCTCGCGGCGGATTTTGGTCAGCGCTTCAGGGTCGTCCAGGCTCACTTTCGGGTCAAAGCCGGTCGCGCCCACTTCGAGGCCGCGCAGCGCTTTCTGCAGGGATTCCTGCTGCGTGCGGCCAATCGCCATCACTTCACCGACGGATTTCATCTGGGTGGTCAGACGGTCGTTCGCGCCGGCAAATTTCTCGAAGTTGAAGCGTGGAACTTTGGTCACAACGTAGTCGATGGACGGCTCGAAGGACGCAGGGGTGCGGCCACCGGTGATGTCGTTCATCAGCTCGTCGAGGGTATAACCCACGGCCAGTTTCGCCGCCACTTTCGCAATCGGGAAGCCGGTCGCTTTAGAGGCCAGCGCGGAGGAACGGGACACGCGCGGGTTCATTTCGATAACAATCAGACGGCCGGTTTTCGGGTTCACGGAGAACTGCACGTTAGAACCGCCGGTTTCCACGCCGATTTCACGCAGTACCGCCATCGAGGCGTTACGCATGATTTGGTACTCTTTGTCGGTCAGCGTCTGGGCTGGCGCAACGGTGATGGAGTCGCCGGTGTGGATACCCATCGCATCGAAGTTTTCGATGGAGCAGACGATGATGCAGTTGTCGTTTTTATCACGCACCACTTCCATCTCGTACTCTTTCCAGCCAATCAGCGATTCATCAATCAGCAGCTCTTTGGTTGGGGAAAGATCCAGACCGCGTTCGCAAATCTCTTCGAACTCTTCGCGGTTGTAGGCAATACCGCCGCCGGTGCCGCCCATGGTGAACGATGGACGGATGATGCACGGATAGCCCACCTCAGCCGCAACGGCCAACGCCTCTTCCATGTTGTGTGCGATACCGGAACGCGCGGTGTCGAGGCCGATTTTCTTCATCGCCACGTCGAAGCGGCGACGGTCTTCGGCTTTATCAATCGCGTCGGCGGTCGCGCCAATCATGGTCACGCCGAACTCGGCCAGCACGCCCTGACGCTCCAGCTCCAGCGCGCAGTTCAGCGCCGTCTGGCCGCCCATGGTTGGCAGCACCGCGTCCGGACGCTCTTTTTCGATGATTTTACGCACCACTTCCCAGTGAATCGGCTCGATGTAGGTTGCATCAGCCATTTCCGGGTCGGTCATGATGGTCGCCGGGTTAGAGTTCACCAGGATAACGCGGTAGCCCTCTTCACGCAGGGCTTTACACGCCTGCGCGCCGGAGTAGTCGAATTCACAGGCCTGGCCGATGACGATCGGGCCAGCGCCAAGGATCAGGATGCTTTTTATGTCTGTACGTTTTGGCATTGTCTTCTCGGCTCCTGATTATTTAGCGGTCTTACGGTATTGCTCGATAAGTTCGATGAAGTGATCGAACAGCGGCGCGGCGTCGTGTGGGCCCGGGCTCGCTTCCGGGTGGCCCTGGAAGCTGAATGCTGGCTTATCGGTACGATGAATCCCCTGCAGGGTGCCATCGAACAGCGACTTATGGGTCACGCGCAGGTTAGCCGGCATTGAGGCTTCATCGACGGCAAAGCCGTGGTTCTGCGCGGTGATCATCACCGTGTTGTTATCGATGTCTTTCACCGGGTGGTTACCACCGTGGTGGCCGAACTTCATCTTGACGGTGTTCGCACCGCTCGCCAGCGCCAGCAGCTGATGGCCGAGGCAGATGCCGAATACCGGGATATCGGTTTCCAGGAAGGACTTAATGGCGGCGATGGCGTAATCGCACGGCGCCGGGTCGCCAGGACCGTTGGACAGGAAAATACCGTCCGGATTCATCTTCAACACGTCTTCGGCAGACGTTTGTGCAGGCACCACCGTCAGGCGGCAGCCGCGGTCAACCAGCATGCGCAGGATGTTGCGCTTGGCGCCAAAATCGTAGGCCACCACGTGGAACGGCAGCTCGCTCTCTTTTTTCGCTTCCGGCAGGTCGCCTTCCAGCGTCCAGCTACCCTGAGTCCAGCTGTAGGCTTCAGCGGTAGTCACTTCTTTCGCCAGGTCCATGCCGTTCAGGCCCGGGAAAGCTTTCGCTTTTTCCAGCGCCAGCGTCGCATCGAGGTTATCACCTGCGATGATGCAGCCGTTCTGTGCACCCTTCTCGCGCAGCAGACGCGTTAACTTACGGGTATCGATATCGGCAATCGCCACGATGTTATGGCGCTTCAGGTAAGAAGAGAGATCTTCAGTGTTGCGGAAGTTGCTGGCAATCAGCGGCAGGTCACGAATGACAAGGCCTTGCGCATGTACCTGAGAGGATTCTTCGTCAGCCGCATTGGTGCCGACATTGCCGATATGAGGATAAGTAAGAGTAACGATTTGGCGAGAATAGGAAGGATCAGTGAGGATTTCTTGATAACCGGTCATTGAAGTATTGAAAACGACTTCCCCAACCGCCGTGCCGGTTGCCCCGATGGCCCGACCGTGAAACTGGGTTCCGTCTTCCAGAACCAATAGCGCTGACTTAATCAAAACACCCTCCAGAGAATATTCACTCACTTTATTTGCATATTAATTCATAACCATGTCATGGATCAATGCAAATGTGTTGCCAGCGGATTTTTGGCAAACGGCGGCATTCTGGAGATTTGGTGGGTAAAAGTCAACTTAAAACCGATATTTTGTTTAGTCTTTTGCGTATCTGGCGAGGCGAGTTAAGCTTAAGCGACAAAAAGATCAGGTAAATCACGGCGGAAAACGCTTGCGCGCCGGGTTTAATGAAAAATGAGTCGACGAAGCATCAAAAAGTGGACCAAATGGTCAAAATTTACATTTCAGTAACGAGAATCAAGAGGAACAGCTATACTTTCAAGGCTAAATGAACAAAATAATCACGAAACAGATAAAATAAAAGGGCAATAAATTATTGCCCTATGCAATCAAGTAATTACGACTGCAATAACCACATCACGATGGGTAATAATGCTTACAAATTGTTGAGATCCAGCACATCTCTCATGTCAAAAAGACCATTTTTCTTCTCTTTAAGCCACAAAGCGGATCGAACGGCACCATTGGCAAACGTCATTCGGCTGGACGCTTTATGCGTAATTTCGACGCGCTCGCCAATATCGGCGAACATCGCGGTATGTTCGCCGACGATGTCACCCGCCCGGACGGTTGCGAAACCAATGGTGCCTGGCACGCGCTCCCCGGTGTGGCCTTCGCGGGCATAGACCGCACAGTCTTTTAAATCTTTATCAAGTGCATGAGCAATCGCTTCGCCCATCGCCAGCGCCGTGCCGGATGGCGCATCAACCTTATAGCGGTGGTGAGCTTCAACAATCTCAATATCGGTGTAGTTGCCCATCACCTTCGCGGCCTTCTCCAGCAGCTTCAGCATGACATTAACCCCCACGCTAAAGTTTGCGGCGAAGACAATCGCAATCTCTTTGGATGCATCCTGGATAGCCTGCTTGCCCGCATCGTCAAAACCGGTGGTGCCGATCACCATCCCCTTGCCGTGCTGGCGGCAAAATGCCAGATGCGCGAGCGTCCCTTCCGGGCGGGTAAAATCGATGAAGACATCGAAGTCCTCTTTAACCGCATCCAGGCTGCTTTGTACGGTTACGCCGGTCTTTCCCGCGCCCGCCAGCTCACCAGCATCGGTCCCCAGAAGTGATGAACCGTCACGCTCCAGCGCCGCGCCAAGTGCTACGCCATCCATCTGAAGTACCGCCTGAATCAGCTGACGGCCCATACGTCCACCCGCGCCCGCAATGGCGACACGGATCTGTGCATCATGCATAGTTATTCTCTTACGTTAAAATGATGTAAACCGTTTTCAGATTAACCAGCCTTTCTGAGCACTGCCAACTGAAAACACCAATAATTAGAATTTAACGTGAAACCGACTTAAATATCAGTAAAAGACATGATTTTGTTGTCACGATAAAGTAACGGGTAAAAAAAAGGCCAGCACAGGAGGTGCTGGCCTTTCATCAGAAAAGGGACTATTCGACTTCGCGGGCGTCGATTCTCAGTTCTTTCGGTACTTCGAAAACAATGTTCTCTTCACGTCCTTCCAGCGGCACCGCTTCGCCGCCGCCCAGCTCCTGCAGGCGGGAAATGACGTTTTGTACCAGAATATCCGGCGCGGACGCCCCGGCCGTCACGCCAACGCAGGCCGCGTCTTTAACCCACGCTTCCTGAATATCCGTGGCATCGTCGATCAGGAACGCCGCCTTCCCCATTCGCTGTGCCAGTTCAGCCAGACGGTTAGAGTTGGAGGAGTTCTTAGAGCCGACCACCAGCACCACGTCCGCCTGTTCAGCCAGCGCGCGCACCGCTTCCTGACGATTGGTGGTGGCGTAGCAAATGTCATCCTTGCGCGGCCCGACGATTTTCGGGAAGCGCTGACGCAGGGCGTCAATCACGTCTGAGGTATCGTCGACAGAGAGCGTCGTCTGGGTCATAAACGACAGGCGCGCTTCGTTTTTCACGTTCAGCGTCAGGACATCTTCAGGCGACTCCACCAGATACATTCCCCCTTCAGGGTTGCTGTACTGGCCCATGGTGCCCTCGACTTCCGGGTGGCCAGCATGGCCAATCAGGATCGACTCTTCACCACGGCGGCTGGCGCGCGCCACTTCCATATGCACTTTCGTGACTAATGGGCAGGTGGCATCGAACACGGTCAAATCGCGGCTTTTCGCTTCGTTCCGTACCGCCTGAGAGACGCCGTGCGCGGAGAAGATCAGGATCGCACCGTCAGGCACTTCGCTGATCTGCTCGATAAAGATGGCACCGCGTTCGCGCAGGCTGTCGACCACGTAGCGGTTATGCACCACTTCGTGACGCACATAAATCGGCGCGCCGTAAATCTCCAGCGCGTTTTCAACAATGCTGATAGCGCGGTCTACACCGGCGCAGAAGCCGCGCGGGTTAGCCAACAGGATCTGCATTTCAGGCCTCCAGTGCCGGATCGATCTCCAGCACTTCAACATCAAAATGAACGGTACGCCCGGCAAGCGGATGGTTAAAGTCAACGGTAATCGAGTCACCGTTGATTTCGCGGATCACGCCAGGCATTTCGCTGCCGTCCATAGCGGTAAAGAGCATAATTGCCCCGATCTCCGGTTCCCCCGCGTCCATAAACTCGCGGCGCGAGAAATACTGGATCAGGTCCGGGCTCGGGACACCAAACGCGGCATCCGGCTCCAGCGAAAAGGCTTTTTTCTCACCCTCTTTCAGACCGAGAAGCTGCTGCTCAAGACCTTCAGACAGGGAGGTATCGCCAAGACGAAACAGGGCCGGTTTGCCGTTGTTGCGGGTGGATTCGGCCGTGGAGCCGTCATCCAGCTTCAGCGTAAAGTGAACGAGAACCGCGCTGTTGCTCTGTACGGATTTAGACATACACAATGCTCTTTAATGTTGTCTCGCCTGTGTGCCGGGTGGCGCTGCGCTTACCCGGCCTACAAGTGTCGGCATATTCGGTAGGCCGGGTAAGCGTAGCGCCACCCGGCATTGATGCTTACGCCTGCTCTTTCGCGGCCGGTTTAGGCAAGAAGCCTTCCAGCACGATTAACGCCGCACCGATGCAAATGGCGCTATCGGCGAGGTTAAAGGTCGCGAAGTGCCAGTCGCCGACGTAGAAGTCGATCATATCGACCACAAAGCCGTGCCACAGGCGATCAAACAGGTTGCCCAGCGCGCCGCCAATGATCAGCGCGTAGGCGATGTTATTCAGCTTTTGCGTTGCCTTCGAGCGGTACATCAGCACCGCCAGGATCACGCAGATACCGAGAGCGATACCCGCAAAGAACCAGCGCTGCCAGCCACCGCTGTCGGCAAGGAAACTGAACGCCGCACCGTAGTTGCGCGCGTAGTGCAGGTTAAGCGACGGGAACAGCGGCACCGTCTCCCCCAGAGCAAAGTTCTGAAGGATCAGGAACTTGCTGCCCAGATCGATAATCAGCACCACCACAACCAGCCACAGCCAGCGCAGTCCTGTTGAACAGAGAGTTTTACTCATCAGGCAAACTTACGTTTTTCGCCGTCACCGGCGACGTTGCTTACACAGCGTCCGCAGATGTCTGCGTGTTCCGCCACCTGACCGACATCGGTGGTGTAATGCCAGCAACGCGGGCATTTCTCACCGTCGGCTTTGCTCAGCGCGACTTTCAGTCCTTTGAGCAGTTCGCTCTGCTGAGCATCAGCAGACGCGTCAGCATAATCCGCAACTTTCGCACCGGAGGTCAACAGGACAAATCGTAATTCATCGCCCAGCGCCGTCAGCTTCGCCGCCAGCTCTGGCTCCGCGTACAGGGTCACTGCCGCTTCCAGAGAGCCGCCGACTTTCTTGTCAGCACGCGCCTGCTCGATAACCTTGTTCACTTCGCCACGCACTTTCAGCAGCTCGTCCCAGAAGGCATCGTTCATCGCTTCGGTGCTGGAGAGATCGAACAGACCTTCGTACCACTCGCCCGTGAAGACATACTTCTCACGATCGCCCGGCAGGTAACCCCAGATTTCATCCGCGGTGAAGGACATGATCGGCGCCATCCAGCGTACCAGCGCTTCTGCGATATGGAACAGCGCGGTCTGGCAGCTACGACGCGCCACGCTGTCCGCTTTCGCGGTGTACTGACGGTCTTTGATGATGTCGAGGTAGAACGAGCCCATCTCGATGGAGCAGAAGCGCATCAGGCGCTGCACCACTTCGTGGAAGTCATAAGACTCATAGGCCTTCAGGATATCTTCCTGCGCCGCTTTCGCGCAGCCTACCGCCCAGCGGTCCAGCACCACCATCTCTTCCGGTTTCACCATGTCTTTTGCCGGATCAAACCCGTTCAGGTTCGCCAGCAGGAAGCGCGCGGTGTTACGGATACGACGATAGCTGTCCGCGGCGCGTTTGAGGATCTCATCGGAGACCGCCATTTCGCCGGTGTAGTCGGTGGAAGCCACCCACAGACGCAGGATATCGGCGCCCAGCTTGTTCATCACGTCCTGCGGGCTAACGGTGTTACCGATAGACTTGGACATTTTGCGGCCCTGGCCATCGACGGTGAAGCCGTGGGTCAGTACCTGGCGATATGGCGCTTTGCCTTTCATCGCCGTGGAGATCATCAGTGAAGACATGAACCAGCCGCGATGCTGGTCAGAGCCTTCCAGATACATGTCCGCGGCGTGACCGGCGAATTCCGGACGCACGTCAACCACGGAAGAGTGGGTCGACCCGGAGTCAAACCACACGTCGAGGGTATCCGGCACTTTCTCGTAGCTGTCGGCGTCATCGCCAAGGATGTCGCGGGAATCGAGATCCCACCACGCCTGGATGCCGTCAACTTCAACGCGTTTCGCCACTTCTTCCATCAGTTCGAGGGTACGCGGGTGCAGTTCGTGGGTTTCTTTGTGCACGAACAGCGACATCGGCACGCCCCAGGTACGCTGACGGGAGATACACCAGTCAGGGCGGTTAGCGACCATCGATTCGATACGCGCCTGGCCCCAGTCCGGGATCCACTGCACGCCTTTGATCTCTTTCAGAGACTGCTCGCGCAGGCCTTTCTGATCCATGCTGACGAACCACTGCGGGGTCGCACGGAAGATGATTGGCGTCTTGTGACGCCAGCAGCACGGATAGCTGTGCTGCATTTTCTCAACGTGCAGCAGCGCGCCGCTGGTGCGCAGCATGTCAACGATAATGTCGTTCGCTTTGAAGACGTTGATGCCGTCCAGCGCCGGATAGGTGCCAGGCAGGTAAGAACCGTCCGGGCCAACCGGATTGGCGATTTCAAGACCGTACTTCAGGCTGATGTTGTAGTCGTCAGGACCGTGGCCACCGGCGGTATGTACCGCACCGGTACCCGCGTCCAGCGTCACGTGGTCGCCCAGGATCGCCGGAACGTCGAAGTCCAGGAACGGGTGTTTGAAGCGCATCAGCTCCAGCGCGTCGCCTTTTACGGTACCCAGCACGGTGTAGTCGGCGATATTCGCGCGCTTGAGCACGCTCTCAACCAGATCTTTCGCCAGGATAACCGCCTGGCCGTCAATCTGCACCAGCGCGTATTCGAACTCGCCGGACAGGGAGATCGCACGGTTGGCTGGCAGGGTCCACGGGGTGGTGGTCCAGATCACCAGCGAGATCGGGCCGTTAACGGACGACACGCCAAATTTGGCTTTCATCGCATCCTGATCGACAGCATGGAAGGCTACGTCGATAGACGGAGAGGTTTTGTCGTAATACTCCACTTCCGCTTCTGCCAGCGCAGAACGGCAGTCCACGCACCAGTGCACCGGCTTAGCGCCTTTGTGCAGGTGGCCGTTGCCGATGATTTTACCCAGCGCACGGATGATGTTGGCTTCAGTTTTGAAGTCCATGGTCAGGTACGGATGCGACCAGTCGCCCAGTACGCCCAGACGGATGAAGTCAGCGCGCTGACCGTCAACCTGGGTGGCTGCGTATTCGCGGCACTTCGCACGGAACTCGGCGGCGGTGAATTTCTCACCAGGCTTGCCAAATTCCTGCTCAACTTTCAGCTCGATTGGCAGGCCGTGGCAGTCCCAGCCCGGAACGTAAGGCGAGTCATATCCCGCGAGTCCTTTGGACTTCACGATAATGTCTTTCAGAATCTTGTTTACAGAGTGACCAATATGAATGCTGCCATTCGCATAAGGAGGGCCATCATGCAGAATGAAGGTTTTTTTGCCTTTTTTGGCTGCACGAATGATGCCGTACAGGTCATCATCGGTCCAACGCGCCAGCATTCCCGGTTCACGCTTGGCGAGATCGCCGCGCATCGGGAACCCTGTTTCCGGCAAATTCAGGGTTGATTTATAGTCACTCATCAGATTCTCGGTTCCGTATTTATCACGTAGGCAGTTAAGCCGGGTTCAAAGCCCAAAAAACTCGCGGGCTGTTAATTCATCTCGCGCAATTTGCGCTTTGAGTTCATCCAGCGAACCAAATCGCTGCTCGTTGCGTATTTTTTTACGCAGTATCACATCTATATGGCGACCATACAGGTCCATTACAACGTCCAGCAGGTGCACTTCTAGCTGTTGACGCACACCGGCAACGGTCGGACGCGTGCCAATATTGGCGACGCCGTAGAACGGCTTATCGCCCAGTCCTGCCACTTCTACCGCATAGACCCCTTTAACCGGGGAAACCTGACGACGCAGCGGTATATTCGCCGTCGGGAAACCTATCGTGCGGCCCAGCGCATCGCCATGGACCACGCGACCAGAGATGATGAACGGATGTCCCAGCAGGTTTTCTGCCGTATCCAGTTCATCGTTGGCCAGCGCCTGCCGCACTGCCGTGCTGCTGACGCGCACGCCGCCTTCACAGAAGGTCATCGCGCTGGTGACGTCAAAACCGTACTCCAGACCAGCCTTCTGTAATAGCAAGAAATCACCCTGACGACCAGCGCCAAAGCGGAAATCATCGCCCACGGCAAGAAACTGCACGCCAAGACGCTTCACCAGCAGGTCGCTGACGAAATTTTGTGCTGTCAGCGCGGCAAAGCGGCGATCGAAACGTACGCACAATACATAGTCCACGCCGGACTCAGCCAGATAGCGCAACTTCTCGCGCAGGCGTGTAAGACGGGCGGGAGATTTATCGCCCGCAAACAGCTCCAGCGGCTGCGGTTCGAAAATCATCACTACAACGGGCAGGCCGCGGGCCTCCCCTTCTTTACGCAATCCCTGCAACAGCGCCTGATGACCACGATGCACGCCGTCGAAATTACCAATGGTCAGCACGCACCCGTGCGGGGCTCTGCTGAGATTATGTATGCCGCGTATCAGCTTCATGTCTGGCTCAAAACAGTGAAAATCGCCAAAGTATACCTTGTACAGCGGTTAAGGTTAACCGGCGATTGTTCGTGCAAAACAGAAAGCCGTAATGATTTCATCAGGCTGACCTTTCGCAGCGAAAAAATCTGCTCGCGAACTGCGATTTTTATGCCGAAAAGCTGTATTCACGGACAACAAGCTGGTAGAATCCTGCGCCATCACTACGTAACGTAGCGTCGCCACATTAACGGCGCTTATTTGCACAAATCCATTGACAAAAGAAGGTATAGAGGGCATATTCCTCGGCCTTTGAATTGTCCACATAGATCATATTTGGGAGTTGGACCTTGGCTAATATCAAATCAGCTAAGAAACGTGCTATTCAGTCTGAAAAGGCTCGTAAGCACAATGCAAGCCGTCGCTCTATGATGCGTACTTTCATCAAGAAAGTATACGCAGCTATCGAAGCTGGCGACAAAGCTGCTGCGCAGAACGCATTTAACGAAATGCAACCAATCGTGGATCGTCAGGCTGCTAAAGGTCTGATCCACAAAAACAAAGCAGCGCGTCATAAAGCAAACCTGACCGCGCAGATCAACAAACTGGCTTAATCGCCGCTTGTTGTTGCTTGTTTTAAAAGAACCCGCTTAACGCGGGTTTTTTTATATCTTCAGATTGCCGGTGGCGTGAACAGCGCCGAGTAGTCACGGTTACAGATTCGCTGTACCGCCGGATGCTGAATCATCCTTTCAGCAAAGATGGCGTGATACTCCTCCATCACGTTATCCACTCTGCCTATCTCCGTTATCTTGTCGTCCGAATAGAGATCGTGCGCGTAGAGCGTTGGCGCAACGAAGATGGCGTTGTGCGCTTCACCAAAGGCTTTCATCAGCGCCGCATCGTCAAATTCGCCGAGGATTTCCACGTTCAGCCCCTGCGAGTTAAACCAGTTCAGGAGCTTGCGCCCCAGCATGGAACGCCTTCCCGGCACCAGCAGACGACGCTCTTCCAGGCAGGCCGGGAAGGGTTTCTCCGGCGGCGGATTAATGCACCAGAAGCTCACGCCGCATTCCCCAATTTTCACCGAGAACAGCCCTTCCTGCTGCGTCGAGTCGATCGGACAATCCGAGATAATCATATCCAGCTTGTGCTGGCTCAGCTGTTCCAGCAGCATCTCGTGGGTGGATTCAAAGCAGCGCAGGTGGATTTGCTCGTCTTCGACCACCGCCGCATCCAGCACGCCGCTCACCAGCCGTTTGGACAGCGCATCCGCCACGCCAACATCAAAGAGCAGGTTCGACTCTTTGCGGTAGTTGACGATATCCAGCATCTCCTGGCTAAGGGTAAACATTTTGTCCGCGTAGCGGAAAACCAACTCACCCAGCTCGCTGGGTTCAATCCCGCGCCCCTTACGCTTGAACAGCTTGCCCTGCAAACGTTCTTCCAGCGCCTTGATTTGCCCGGTGATGGTTTGCGGCGTCAGGTAGAGCGCCTCTGCAGCCCCGACCACCGAGCCCTGTCTATAGACGTGCCAGAAGTAGTAAAGATGGTTGTAATTCAAATGAGACATCGCGTCTTCGCTCCTTGAGTGTGTTTCGGGAGAAGGATCGCCTCCTCCCGGTGTTCCGTTATGCCTGGACGGCCTGTCCGGACAATTTCACCTTCAACAAGGTATAACCAATTACGGCGGCCAGTAATGACCCGATGAGAATGCCGAGTTTCGCCCAGACGATCAGCTCAGGCGCATGCGCGCCAAACGCCAGCGTCGAGATAAAGATCGACATCGTAAACCCTATTCCACACAGCACGCCGACGGCCATAATCTGCTTAAACGTGGTGCCGTGCGGCAATGACGCCAGCTTCAGTTTCGTCGCCAGCCAGCAAAAGAGGCTAATACCCAGCGGCTTACCGATAAACAGACCGGCAATAATGCCCAGCGGCAGCACGGACGTCAGCCCGTCCAGCGTCACGCCGCCCAGCGAAACCCCGGCGTTGGCAAACGCAAACAGGGGCAGGATCATAAAGGAGACCCACGGGTGCAGCACATGCTCCAGCTGTTTGGCCGGCGACTTGCCGTCCTGCGGCTTAAGCGGTACGAAGAAGCCGACGATCACCCCAGCCAGCGTGGCGTGCACGCCGGATTTCAGCACCGCCGTCCACAGCACCATCCCCACGAGGATGTAGATACCAATGCGGCGCACATTAAAGATATTCAGCAGCGCCAGCACCGCAATCGCGCCTGCGGCCACACTCAGAGACAGGATCGACAGATCGCTGGTGTAGAACAGCGCGATAATCACAATGGCGCCAAGGTCATCGATGATCGCCAGCGCCATCAGGAAGATTTTCAGCGCAACCGGCACGCGGCTTCCCAGCAAGGCCAGCACCCCGAGCGCAAAGGCGATATCCGTCGCGGCCGGGATCGCCCAGCCGTGACGTGCAACCGGATCCTGCCAGGTGAACGCCAGGAAGAGCAGCGCCGGCACCACCATCCCACCGAGCGCGGCAATGACCGGGAACGCCGCGCGCTGGCGGCTGGCAAGCGAGCCCAGCACCAGCTCACGCTTAACTTCAAGCCCCACCAGCAGGAAGAACACCGCCATCAGCGCATCGTTGATCCACAGCAGCATGTTCTTGTTAATTTCCAGCGCCCCGACCTTCATCTCAACGGGCGTTTCCAGAAATGCATGATAGAGATCCCGCGTGATGCCAAGATTAGCCAGCACCATCGCGGCCGCTGCGGCAATAATCAGGAGCACGCCACCGGACGCCTCACTGCTAAAGAAACGGTGTAGTAATTTCATTTAAGTTCTCTCTTTTACAACAATACCTCGATAAAACCATAATACCAAGCCAAATAGCTCGGCAAAAACAGATTAATATTGAGTATAGATTCACTTTTACCGAGCAATAACCGTAAATAAAAAAAGCCCGGAATCGCTTCCGGGCTTTTTGAAGATGAAAACCAGCTAACGGATTAGCGGGTCAAATCATCGAAGAATTTTTTGACGCCATCGAAGAAGCTTTTGGAACGCGGGCTGTTTTTCTCACCCGTCGGACCACCAAAGCTTTCCTGCAACTCTTTCAGCAGCTGTTTCTGCTTATCGTTCAGGCCAACCGGCGTTTCCACGACGACGCGGCACAGCAGGTCGCCCTGCGCACCACCGCGAACGGATTTAACGCCTTTCCCGCGCATGCGGAACAGCTTACCGGTCTGGGTCTCGCCCGGGATCTTCAGATTGACGCGACCATCCAGCGTCGGCACTTCGATTTCGCCGCCGAGAGCCGCCATCGCGAAGTTGATCGGCACTTCACAGTACAGGTTGTTCCCTTCGCGCTCGAAGATAGCGTGCTGTTTCACCTGCACCTGAACGTACAGATCGCCTGCCGGTGCGCCGTGTTCGCCAGCTTCACCCTCACCCGCCAGACGGATGCGGTCGCCCGTATCCACGCCAGCCGGGATTTTAACGGACAGGGTCTTGGTTTTCTCAACGCGACCGTGGCCGTGGCATTTGGTGCACGGATCTTTAATCAGCGTACCGCGACCGTGACAGTGCGGACAGGCCTGCTGTACCGCGAAGAAGCCCTGACGCATCTGGACCTGACCGGAGCCGTGACAGGTTGGACAGGTCTGAGGCTGGGTACCCGCTTTCGCGCCGCTGCCGTGGCAGACGTCACACTCTTCCAGCGTCGGAATACGGATCTCTTTGGTAACACCGCGAACGGCCTCTTCCAGCGTCAGATCCATGTTGTAGCGCAGGTCGGCGCCGCGCGCCGCGCGCTGACGACCACGCCCGCCGCCGAAGATGTCGCCAAACACATCACCAAAGATATCGCTGAAGTCGGCACCGCCGCCAAAGCCGCCGCCACCGAATCCACCGCCGCCCATGCCGCCCTGTTCAAAGGCTGCGTGACCGTACTGGTCATAGGCTGCACGTTTTTGTGCATCGGTCAGGACTTCGTAGGCTTCTTTGATCTCTTTAAATTTGGCTTCAGCCTCTTTGTCACCCTGATTACGGTCCGGGTGGAATTTCATGGCCAGGCGCTTATACGCCTTTTTGATTTCACGCTCTTCCGCAGTTTTCGGAACGCCTAAAATCTCGTAATAGTCTTGCTTTGCCATTGGTTTTTTTAAGCCCCTTAACATGCGAGCACGGGCGTGGAGAGTTCTCCTACGCCCGTGCCGATTAATTACCCTGCATCAGGGCGATTATTTTTTATCTTTAACTTCTTCGAACTCAGCGTCGACAACGTCGTCGTCTTTCGCATTGTTCGCCGAAGCGTCAGCGCCCGCCTGCTGTTGAGCGTGCTGCTGCTGAGCGATTTCCATCAGCTTCTGAGAAGCCTGTGCCAGTTCCTGCATCTTCGCTTCGATGTCCGCTTTATCTTCACCTTTCAGTGAGGATTCCAGCGCACTCAGTGCAGCTTCGATAGCAGTCTTGTCTTCCGCTGGCAGTTTATCGCCTGCTTCTTCAACCTGCTTACGGGTGCTGTGCAGCAGATGGTCACCCTGGTTGCGGGTCTGAACCAGCTCTTCGAACTTACGGTCGGATTCCGCGTTAGCTTCGGCATCGCGAACCATTTTTTCGATTTCCGCTTCGTTCAGACCAGAAGATGCCTTGATGGTGATCTTCTGCTCTTTACCGCTGTTTTTGTCTTTCGCAGACACGTGCAGGATACCGTCAGCATCGATGTCGAAGGTGACTTCGATCTGTGGCATGCCGCGCGGTGCCGGGTTAATACCGTCCAGGTTGAACTGACCCAGAGATTTGTTATCCGCCGCACGCTTACGCTCACCCTGCAGCACATGGATGGTTACCGCAGACTGGTTGTCTTCAGCGGTAGAGAACACCTGGCTGTGCTTGGTTGGGATGGTGGTGTTTTTGTTGATGAGCGCAGTCATCACACCGCCCATGGTTTCGATACCCAGAGACAGCGGGGTAACGTCCAGCAGCAGTACGTCTTTCACTTCACCGGTCAGTACGCCACCCTGAACCGCAGCACCGATAGCCACTGCTTCGTCCGGGTTAACGTCTTTACGTGGCTCTTTACCAAAGAACTCAGCCACTTTCTTCTGCACCATTGGCATACGGGTCTGGCCACCAACGAGGATAACGTCGTTGATATCAGACACGGACAGGCCAGCGTCCTGCAGAGCAACTTTCAGCGGCTCGATAGAACGGTTCACCAGGTCTTCTACCAGGCTTTCCAGTTTCGCACGGGTCACTTTGATGTTCATGTGTTTAGGGCCGGTCGCGTCTGCAGTGATGTACGGCAGGTTCACGTCGGTCTGCTGAGCGGAAGACAGTTCGATCTTCGCTTTCTCAGCGGCTTCTTTCAGGCGCTGCATGGCCAGCGGGTCGTTACGCAGGTCAATGCCCTGATCTTTCTTGAACTCGTCAACGAGGTAGTTGATCAGACGGGTATCGAAGTCTTCACCACCCAGGTGGGTATCACCGTTGGTTGCCAGAACTTCGAAGGTTTTTTCGCCGTCAACTTCGTCGATTTCGATAATAGAGATATCGAAGGTACCACCACCCAGGTCGTAAACCGCGATAGTACGGTTGCCGACTTCTTTATCCAGACCGTAAGCCAGAGCAGCCGCGGTTGGTTCGTTGATGATACGTTTTACTTCCAGACCTGCGATACGGCCAGCATCTTTGGTTGCCTGACGCTGAGCATCGTTGAAGTATGCAGGAACGGTGATAACAGCTTCAGTTACCGGCTCACCCAGGTAATCTTCTGCGGTTTTCTTCATTTTTTTCAGCACTTCAGCAGAAATCTGCGGTGGTGCTGTTTTGGTGCCTTTCACATCAAGCCATGCATCGCCGTTATCTGCCGCGATGATTTTGTAAGGCATGATGGAAACGTCACGCTGAACTTCTTCGTCCTGGAAGCGGCGGCCAATCAGGCGTTTAATCGCAAACAGGGTGTTTTGCGGGTTTGTCACTGCCTGACGTTTAGCCGGCTGACCAACCAGAGTTTCACCATCCTGGGTATAGGCAATGATAGAAGGCGTGGTGCGATCGCCTTCGGCGTTCTCCAGCACGCGTGCAGTAGTGCCATCCATAATCGCTACACAAGAGTTGGTAGTACCCAGGTCGATACCAATAATTTTACCCATCTAAACGTCTCCACTAAAAATTCAGTCAACATGTGGTTGTGTACCTGTAATAAGGGCAGAACGTGCTTTTTCAACTGCCCAGATTTGATTTTTTTCAGGTCCACACACTGCGGTTGACTACAAGATGGGGTCGCGACGGAATCCATCAAGGGGCAAGCATAAAAAAAATTTTAATTTCACCCTGATGAGATCATAGACGCCATCGATTGCGCCCATTATGATGCCGCGCCCCGTCTGGGAGAACTGACGCGGGTTTAACCATTTCACCATATTAATGATGATTTTTTTGAGGACTTATGGGCAACACTAAGTTGGCTAATCCGGCTCCGCTGGGCCTGATGGGTTTTGGCATGACCACTATTCTGCTGAACCTGCACAATATCGGGATGTTCCCGATGGATGGCATCATCCTGGCGATGGGCATTTTTTATGGCGGTATCGCGCAAATCTTTGCGGGCCTGCTGGAATATAAGAAAGGCAATACCTTCGGCTTAACCGCCTTCACCTCTTACGGTTCTTTCTGGCTGACCCTGGTCGCCATTCTGCTGCTACCTAAAATGGGCATGGCAGACGCGGCAAACGCCCACTTCTTGGGCGTCTACCTGGGCCTGTGGGGCGTCTTCACCCTGTTCATGTTCTTCGGTACCCTGAAAGGCAACCGCATGCTGCAGTTCGTCTTCCTGAGCCTGACCGTGCTGTTTGCCCTGCTGGCAATCGGTCACCTGGTGGATAACGAAGGCATCGTTCACGTTGCCGGCTGGATTGGTCTGGTTTGCGGCGCAAGCGCTATCTACCTGGCAATGGGTGAAGTGCTGAACGAGCAGTTTGACCGCACCGTGCTACCGATTGGTGAAAAACACTGATCCCTCTGTCGTGTCCGCCTCGCGGGCACGACATCCCCCCGCCTGACGAAGCCAAAATCCCAATACCAGCCCCATCACCGACAGCGCCAGCACGTACCAGGCCGGAGCCATGGGAGAGACGCCCATCAGGACCGTCACCGCAATCGGCGTCAGCCCACCGAAAATGGCATACGACACGTTGTAGGAAAATGAGATCCCGGTGAAACGTACCTCCGGCGGGAACGCGCGCACCATGACGTAAGGCACCGCGCCAACAACGCCCACGCACAGCCCTACCACGCCGTACAGCAGGAACAACTGTTCAGGATGGCTGCCTGCCAGATGGTAAAACGCCCAGCTTGAAGCGGCCAGTAGCAGGCTGCCGACAATAAAGGTAACGCTGGCCCCGAAACGATCTGCCGCCAGCCCGGCGGCCAGACAGCCAAAGCAGAGCATGATTGTCGCGATACTGTTTGCCTGTAGCGTCACGGCAGGGGCGAAACCGTACTGCTTTTGCAGCCACACCGGAGACATCAATATCACCACCACAATCCCGGCCGAGAGTAGCCAGGTGAGCAGCATCGACACCACCACCGCCTTTTTATGACGTACCACAACCGCCTTCACCGGCAGCTCCTGCGCCAGCGCTTTACGCTGCTGCATTTCGAGGAAAATCGGTGTCTCCTGCAGCCAGCGGCGCAGGTACATCGCCACCAGGCCAAACGCCCCGCCCAGCAGGAACGGAATACGCCAGCCCCAGTCGTGTACGGCCTGCTGCGTCATGCTGGTATTTACAATGGTGGCGACCACCGAGCCGAGCAGGATCCCGATGGTCAGCCCCGCGGTTAAGGTTCCACAGGCGATACCAATCCGGCGCGCCGGAACATGCTCTGCGACAAACACCCACGCGCCCGGCACTTCGCCGCCAATCGCCGCGCCCTGAAGCACGCGCATCAGCAACAGCAGCAGCGGCGCGAGAATGCCCATCGAGGCATAGGTGGGCAGCAGACCAATGGCCAGCGTGGGGACCGCCATCAGCAGGATGCTGAGGGTAAACATCTTTTTACGCCCGACCAGATCGCCAAAGTGAGCCATAATAATGCCGCCCAGCGGACGCGCCAGATACCCGGCAGCAAAAATGCCGAAGGTTTGCACCTGACGCAGCCACTCCGGTATATCTGCCGGGAAGAAAAGCTCCCCCACTACGGCAGCGAAGAAGACGAAGATAATGAAGTCGTAAAACTCCAGCGCACCGCCTAAGGCCGCGAGCGTGAGGGTTTTGTAATCCTGTCGATTCAGAGGTCGGGCGTTATGTGACATAGCGAACCATTGTGCGTGTATTGTGGATTTATTTTTACAGCAATCGTAAAGAAAAAATTACTATACCGTAAAATCGTTACCACGCTATCGCCGCTTCAGCTTATGTCACATATTGATTAATTTCAGGAGATTGTTTCGCGACGCGCGTTTTTAGGACGAAAAGCTGCTACCACTTTCTCATCGGTTTCGACATACGGGCCGTCAAGCAGCTGTATACAATACGGTACACTTGCAAAGATGCCGTGAACGATGACGCTGCCGTCTTCCGCTTTTAGCCCTTCCAGCGTCTCTTTGATCGACTTCGGCTGCCCCGGGAGGTTCAGAATCAACGCCTGCTTGCGGATCACCCCTACCTGGCGGGAAAGAATGGCTGTCGGGACAAAGTGTAGACTGATCTGGCGCATCTGTTCGCCGAAGCCTGGCATTTCACGATCGGCAATCGCCAGCGTCGCGTCCGGCGTCACATCACGGCGCGCGGGCCCGGTTCCGCCGGTGGTTAACACCAGGTGACAGCTCATCTCATCCACCAGCTCACACAGGGTCTGCTCGATAATCGGCTGTTCGTCGGGAATCAGGCGAGTCTGGATCTCAAACGGGGTAGTCAGTGCACTGGCCAGCCACGCTTCCAGAGCGGGGATGCCTTTATCCTGGTAAACACCGCTGGAGGCGCGGTCAGAAATCGACACTAAGCCGATGCGTAAGGTATTCATATCCATTCCATTCAAAGAGTACTGATTAAAGAGGATGATACACGCAGAGAGGAAATTCAGACAGGGTACGAAAGCAGTCGCGTGACCGGGAGCCCGGTCACGCGGAATGATTACAGCAGGTCGCCGATCATTTTTTCCAGTTTTTCCTGGTCAACAGCAAACTTACGGATACCGTCCGCCAGCTTGTCTACCGCCATTGGATCCTGGTTGTGCTGCCACAGGAACTCGGATTCAGTGATGCGCTCTGGGCGTGCTTTCACTTCACCGGTGTAAGACAGTTTACGCTCCAGGGTGCCTTCGCTTTCTGCCAGCTCTTTCAGCAGCGCTGGCGCGATGGTCAGGCGGTCACAGCCAGCCAGCTCGATGATTTCACCGACGTTACGGAAGCTTGCGCCCATAACCACAGTCTCATAGCCGTGCTGTTTGTAGTATTCGTAGATTTCAGTCACAGAAATCACGCCTGGATCTTCAGCCGGTGCGTACTCTTTCTTATCGGTGTTGGCTTTGTACCAGTCCAGAATACGGCCCACGAACGGAGAAATCAGGTATACGCCAGCTTCTGCACATGCACGCGCCTGCGCGAAGGAGAACAGCAGGGTCAGGTTACAGTTGATACCCTCTTTTTCCAGCTGCTCTGCCGCGCGGATACCCTGCCAGGTAGAAGCCAGTTTGATCAGGATACGATCGTTGCTGATGCCCGCATCGTTGTACAGTTTGATCAGACGTTTTGCTTTCGCGATAGACGCTTCGGTGTCGTAGGAGAGACGCGCGTCCACTTCGGTAGAGATACGGCCCGGAACCAGTTTCAGGATCTCCAGACCGATGTTCACGGCCAGTTTATCAGTCGCGTCCACAACCTGCTGCGCGCGGTCGTTGCTCTGCGCTTTCGCCCAGGTCACAGCCTCATCAATCAGTTTGCGATACTCAGGGATCTGTGCGGCGTTAAGGATCAGAGAAGGGTTAGTTGTGGCATCCTGCGGCTGGTACAGCTTCATTGCCGCGATATCTCCGGTGTCAGCTACGACAGTGGTGAACTGACGAAGGGAGGTCAATTTATCCGTCATGATAGTGTTTCTCTTTTAACGTGCCCTGGATAATTCACGCTACCGACAGCATGCCTGCAGCGGAAAAATGACAGGTTTACTTGTTAGGGGGATGTAACCGGTCTGCCCTGATGATAACACGACGGAGGGGTAGCGCAACCGCAGACAGTGCGCTTAGGCAGAGTATGATAAACTCAGAATATTAACAGGCTGCTAAGCAACAGCATGCCCAATCAGTGGTAGCGCTTACATATTCACGTTGGCATCAACAAGAGGGACGTTAATGCCTGATTTCTTTTTCTTTATTAACGAAGTCCTCTGGGGTTCGATAATGATTTACCTGCTTCTGGGAGCAGGTATTTGGTTTACGCTACGCAGTGGGTTTATCCAGTTTCGCTATATTCGCAAGTTTGGCAGAAGTCTGAAAAACAGCGTCACGCCCCAGCCGGGCGGATTAACGTCGTTTCAGGCGCTCTGTACCAGCCTTGCGGCACGCCTGGGCAGCGGGAATCTGGCGGGGGTAGCACTGGCCATCAGCGCCGGTGGGCCAGGCGCGGTCTTCTGGATGTGGATGACGGCACTTCTCGGTATGGCCACCTCCTTTGCCGAAAGTTCGCTTGCGCAACTCTACAAAGAGAAAGATAAGCGCGGCCAGTTTCGCGGTGGTCCAGCCTGGTACATGGCGCGTGGCCTGGGGATGCGCTGGATGGGCGTCCTGTTCTCGCTTTTTTTACTGCTCGCGTACGGTCTTATTTTTAATACCGTCCAGGCGAACTCGGTCGCCCATGCCATGCGCTATGCCTTCTCCTGCCCCGAGTGGCTCGCGGGTCTCGCTTTAGCTTCGATCGTTCTGCTTACCATTTCATTCGGTCTCAAGGGTATCGCTCGCCTGATGCAGTGGCTGGTGCCCATTATGGCGCTGCTCTGGGTTGCCGCGAGCCTGTTCGTCGCCGCACTGCATCTCGACCAGGTGCCGGGCGTGCTTGCCACCATCGTCAAAAGCGCCTTTGGCTGGCGCGAAGTGGCATCCGGCGCGCTGGGCTACACCTTCAGCCAGGCGCTGATGGCGGGTTTTCAGCGGGGCATGTTCTCCAATGAAGCCGGTATGGGGTCAACCCCCAATGCGGCAGCCGCCGCCTCTTCCTGGCCGCCACACCCGGCCGCACAAGGCATTGTGCAGATGATTGGCGTCTTTACCGATACCATTATTATCTGTTCCGCCAGCGCCATGATCTTGCTGCTGGCAGGCCCCGTACCCCACGCGTCGGGAACCGTCGGGATACAGCTTCTCCAGCAGGCGCTGGTGACCCTGACCGGCGGCTGGGGAGCCGGATTTGTCTCTCTCATCCTGATCTTGTTTGCCTTCAGCTCGATTGTGGTGAATTACCTCTACGCCGAAAATAACCTTATTTTCCTGAAACTCGACTCCCGCGCCGCGATCGGAACCCTGCGTCTGGGGGTTATCCTGATGGTGGTAGCAGGCTCCCTGCTCAGTATGCCGCTGGTCTGGCAGCTGGCCGATATCATTATGGCGCTGATGGCAATCACTAACCTCACGGCGATCCTGCTGCTCTCGCCCGTGGTGACCCTGATTGCCAGAGACTATCTGCGTCAGCGCAAACTCGGCGTTCCGCCGGTCTTTGATCCCGCCCGCTATCCCGATATCAAGGCGCAGCTTGCCCCCGGCACGTGGGATGATTTGCCACGGCAATAACAGCTATCGATCAATTCAGGGCGATTTTTTGCTAAAGTCGCTCTAAATTTCCTGCAAGGACTGGATATGCTGATTCTGATTTCACCTGCAAAAACGCTCGACTACCAGAGCCCGCTCGCCACCGAGCGCTATACCCAGCCTGAACTGCTGGACTACTCGCAACAGCTGATCCGCGAAGCGCGTAAGCTCTCTGCGCCGCAAATCGCCTCGCTGATGAGCATCAGCGACAAGCTGGCCGATTTGAACGCGACCCGCTTTCACGAGTGGCACCCGGATTTCACCCCTGCCAACGCTCGCCAGGCGATTCTGGCGTTTAAAGGCGACGTGTACACCGGCCTGCAGGCGGAAGATTTTAGCGAAGCCGATTTCGATTTTGCCCAGCAGCATCTGCGCATGCTGTCGGGCCTGTACGGCGTACTGCGCCCGCTGGATCTGATGCAGCCTTATCGTCTGGAGATGGGGATTCGCCTGGAGAATGCCAAAGGCAAAGACCTGTACCATTTCTGGGGCGATATCATCACCGATAAGCTGAATGCGGCCCTGCACGCTCAGGGCGATAACGTGGTAATTAACCTGGCGTCCGATGAATACTACAAGTCGGTGAAGCCGAAAAAGCTGGATGCCGACATCATCAAGCCGGTATTCCTCGACGAGAAAAACGGCAAGTTCAAAGTGATCAGCTTCTACGCCAAGAAAGCGCGTGGCCTGATGAGCCGCTACATCATTCAGAACCGCCTGACGAAGCCGGAGCAGCTGACCGCCTTCAACAACGAAGGCTATTTCTTTGACGAGGCGTCGTCAGGGAAAGGCGAACTGGTGTTTAAGCGCCACGAGCAGTAAAAACAAACCCCGCCGGCTGGCGGGGTTTTGCATTAGTGGTGTTTCCAGTCCGGACCTGGACGATGATCGTCATGATGATGGTCACGCTCGCGATGCTCATCGTGAGGACGCCAGCGGTTATCGCGCCAGTCATAATGCGCCTTCCACCAGTCATGGTCGCGCCAGCGGCCACCGTCCCAGTAGTGCCCGTTATTATCCCGGTCGCCAATCTGCAGTTTGACCGCAGGTACGAGGGTAATTTCAGATGCCTGAACCGCCATGGGAGCGACCAGCATCAGTGAAAGCGCAATCAGCGCAGGTTTCAGTTTTGACATCGGTGACTCCTTATTATCGTTGCCCAACGTGGGCCGTTGTAAGGAGAGTACGCGAGGGGAACGGGGGATGTTATTCTCTGCAACCCTAAACGCTAAGTGACCGCATTTATTGAGAATTTCTGCTTTTTCCCTGCTATTTTTCTCCTTAATTTCTTCACAAAAAAAGCCGGGTGGCGCTTCGCTTACCCGGCCTACGGTTTGTTCGTCTTTGTTGGCCCGGTAAGGCGAAGCCGCCACCGGGCAACACAATCACGCACGCGTCATCATCAGTTGTAGGTCGGGTAAGGCGTAGCCGCACCCGACAAAAATCACGCGCGGGTCATCATCAGCTTACGCAGCGCCGCAAAGTCCGCCGGCAGCTCATGGGACAGCAGCGGCAGGTCGGCACGCTCGGCCAGTTCTTTCGGCAGCGGCAGCGTTTCGCCCAGGATCGCTTCCACGCTCTCTTTGAACTTCGCCGGATGTGCGGTCCCCAGGAACAGGCCGTATTCACCCGGGTTAAGCTGGTCGCGCAGCGCGCGGTAAGCAATCGCCGCGTGCGGTTCAGAGGTATACCCCACCGCCTTCAGCTCGCGCATGGTGGATTTGGTGGTCTCATCCGTCACCGCAGCATAGCCCAGGTCACCCAGGCGCCAGATCTTACGGCGGAACAGCTCTTCCACGCGCGGCCAGTTGTTCGGCTGAGACACATCCATCGCATTGGAGAGCGTCGCCTGCGTGGCGTTCGGCGCCCACTTACCGTCTTTCAGGAAGCGCGGCACGGTGTCGTTAGCGTTGGTGGCGGCGATAAAGCGTTTCACCGGCAGACCCAGGGATTTCGCCAGCAGGCCAGCCGTCAGGTCACCGAAGTTACCGCTCGGCACGGAGATCACCAGCTGGTTACGCGCGTCCTGCGGCAGCTGCGCCACCGCTTCGAAGTAGTAGCAGATCTGCGCCAGCAGACGGCTGATGTTGATGGAGTTGGCGGAGTTCAGACCCAGCGCCACCTTCAGATCTTCGTCGTCGAAGGCCTGCTTGACCAGCGCCTGACAGGCATCGAAATCGCCGTCAATTGCCACGGTTTCAATGTTGCCGCCGAGGGTGCAGAACAGTTTCTCCTGCAGCGGGCTGATTTTGCCTTTCGGATAGAGGATCACCACGCGGACGTTTTTCAGGCCGTAGAACGCGTGGGCGACCGCCGCGCCGGTATCCCCGGAGGTCGCGGTCAGGATGGTCACCGGCTTGTCGCCACTGATGTGGGTCAGCATCTGCGCCATAAAGCGGCCGCCGAAGTCTTTGAACGCCAGCGTCGGACCGTGGAACAGCTCCAGGCAGCCAACATCAGGCTCAACCTGCTGAACCGGCGCCGGGAAGGCGAATGCCGCGCGTACGCGCTCTTCCAGCAGCTCCTGCGGAATTTCATCCCCGATAAACGCGGACAGAATTTTGGTGCTGCGGGTGACAAAATCCTGCTTCAGCAGGTCATCAATCTCGGTCAGCTGGAATTCCGGCAGGTCATGAGGGAAAAACAGCCCCTGATTTTTGCCCAGTCCCTGAGTCACCGCCTGCGCGAAGCTGACCTGCTCGTTATGATCTTTAAGGTTGTAGAGTTTCATTAATTATCCCAGTACTCGTGCGCCAGCCGTGTCCAGACGGCAAATATGAACAAAGCCTTCCTGATTTTGCAGGTAGTGTTTAGAGAGCCAGTCCGCCACGCGCTGCGCAGTGTCAGGCTTGTCGCACAGGGCGAACAGCGTCGGGCCGGAGCCGGAGATGCCGCACGCCTGCGCGCCGATATCCATGGACGCCTGTCGGGCCTCGTTAAAGCCGGGCAGCAGCTTCGTGCGATACGGCTCGGCAATGACGTCCTTCATCAGTTTGGCCGCCAGCTGCGGCTGACGGGTGTAGCAGGCGTGGATAAAGCCCGCCAGATGACGCCCGTGGGCGATACAGTCCTGACGGCGATACTGCGCGGGCAGGATCGCACGCGCTTCCGCGGTTGATACCTTGATACCCGGATAGGCCAGCACCCACAGCCACTCATCAAACCCTGGCACCTGCTGGCTGATGATGCCATTTTCTTCGATCATCAGCTGCATGCCGCCGAGGAAGCATGGCGCAACGTTGTCATAATGAATGCTGCCGGAGATACGCCCTTCCAGCTCGCCCATTAAACCCAGCAGGCGGTTGTTGTTCAGCGGCTTGCCGCAGTGCTCGTTCATCGCCACCAGCGCGGCGACCACCGAGCAGGCGCTGGAACCCAGCCCGGAGCCAATCGGCATACTTTTTTCCAGCGTCATGGCGACCGGCACGTTTTTACCGATCTCCTGACAGAAACGCTCCCAGCACTGATAGACGATATTCTCGCGTGGCTCAGACGGCAGTTTGCTGGCGAAGCGACCCACGTTATTCAGGCTGAAGCTGTCTGCCGCTTCCACCGTCACCGTATCGCCCAGCAGCGAACCGTCCATCGGCGTCACCGCCGCACCCAGCACATCAAATCCGACGCTCATATTCGCGCTGGAAGCCGGGGCATAAACTTTGACCATGTTAAACTCCTAACTTCCATGACAGGGTACGCAGCAGATCGGCAAAGACACCCGCCGCCGTAACGTCGTTCCCTGCGCCATAGCCGCGAAGCACCAGCGGCAGTGGCTGATAATAGTGGCTGTAAAACGCGAGGGCGTTTTCGCCGTTTTTGACTTTGTACAGCGGGTCGTTGCCATCCACTTCGGCAATCTTCACCCGGCACACGCCATCTTCTTCAATGTTGCCAACATAGCGCAATACCTTACCTTCATCACGGGCTTTCGCCACGCGGGCGGCAAACGCGTCGTCAAGCTGCGGCAGCCTGGCCATAAAGGCGCTGACGTCACCGCTGCTGTCAAATTCTGCCGGCAGGACCGGCTCAATCACAATATCGGAAAGCTCAAGCTCACGGCCCGTTTCGCGTGCGAGGATCAGCAGCTTGCGCGCCACGTCCATACCGGAAAGGTCGTCACGCGGATCCGGCTCGGTATAGCCCAGCTCGCGCGCGGCGCGGGTGGCCTCCGAGAGGCTCATCCCTTCGTCCAGCTTGCCGAAGATAAACGACAGCGATCCGGAGAGAATGCCGGAGAAACGCTGCAGCTCATCGCCCGCGTTAAGCAGGTTCTGCAGGTTCTCGATAACCGGCAGGCCTGCCCCCACGTTGGTGTCGTAGAGGAACTTGCGGCGCGACTTGCTCGCTGCCAGACGCAGCTGGTGATAGTAATCCATCGACGAGGTGTTGGCCTTTTTGTTCGGCGTCACCACGTGGAAACCTTCGCGCAGGAAGTCCGCGTACTGGTCGGCCACCGCCTGGTTCGAGGTACAGTCGACGATGACCGGGTTAAGCAGATGATACTCTTTTACCAGACGGATCAGGCGCCCCAGGTTGAACGGCTCTTTTGCCTCATTCATCTCGGCCTGCCAGTTTTCCAGGTTCAGGCCGTGGACGTTGGTCAGCAGCGCTCTGGAATTCGCGATCCCGCAGACGCGCAGGTCGATGTGTTTCTTCTTAAGCCATTCCTGCTGACGCTTCACCTGCTCCAGCAGCGCGCCGCCGACGCCGCCCACGCCAATCAGGAACAGCTCGATGACCTGATCGGTGTTGAACAGCATCTGGTGAACCACACGAACGCCGGTGGTGGCATCGTCGTTATCCACAACAACAGAAATTGAACGCTCTGACGAGCCCTGGGCAATCGCCACGATATTGATATTGGCGCGCGCCAGCGCGGCAAAGAATTTGGCGGAGATACCGCGCAGGGTGCGCATACCGTCGCCCACCACGGAGATGATCGCCAGACGCTCCTGAATCGCGAGCGGCTCCAGCAATTCTTCTTTCAGCTCCAGATAGAACTCTTCCTCCAGCGCGCGGCGGGCGCGAAGGCAGTCAGCCTGCGGCACGCAGAAGCTGATGCTGTACTCGGAGGAAGACTGGGTGATCAGCACCACCGAAATACCGTTGCGGGACATGGCCGCAAACACGCGTGCCGCCATGCCGACCATCCCTTTCATCCCCGGACCCGAGACGCTGAACATCGCCATGTTGTTCAGGTTGGAGATGCCTTTCACCGGCAGTCCGTCCTCATCGGTACTCGCGCCAATCAGCGTACCCGGCGCCTGCGGGTTACCGGTGTTTTTAATCAGGCAAGGGATCTGGAACTGGGCAATCGGGGAAATGGTACGCGGGTGAAGTACTTTGGCGCCGAAGTAGGAAAGCTCCATCGCTTCCTGGTACGACATCGACTTCAGCAGCCTGGCGTCCGGTACCTGGCGCGGATCGCAGGTATACACGCCGTCAACATCAGTCCAGATCTCACAACAGTCCGCGCGTAAGCAGGCGGCCAGCACGGCGGCGGAGTAGTCGGAACCGTTACGGCCCAGCACCACCAGCTCGCCCTTCTCGTTACCGGCGGTGAAGCCTGCCATCAGGATCATGTGGTCAGCGGGAATTTTGCTGGCGGCGATACGGCGGGTTGATTCGGCAATATCAACGGTGGATTCGAGGTAGTGGCCCACCGCCAGCAGTTTTTCAACGGGATCGATCACGGTCACGCTATGGCCGCGCGCTTCCAGCACGCCGGCCATGATGGCGATAGAGAGTTTTTCACCGCGACAAATCAGCGCTGCATTGATGCTGTCCGGGCACTGACCGAGAAGGCTGATGCCGTGCAGGACATGTTTAATTTGCGCGAATTCTTGTTCAACAAAAGACTTCAGCTGCGCATGCGGGAAGCCAGGCAGCGCTTCTGCCAGGCCTTGCAGTAAGTCAGCGAAGATACGCTCTGCGTCGCTGATGTTCGGAAGTGCATCCTGGCCACCGATGGTTTTTTCAATCATCGCCACCAGATGGTTCGTGATTTTTGCCGGGGCAGAGAGCACGGTCGCAACCTGCCCCTGCCTGGCGTTGCTTTCCAGGATATCGGCAACACGCAGAAAACGTTCTGCATTTGCCACTGATGTACCGCCGAACTTCAACACTCGCATGGTTCTACCTCGTTTCCTTTAGCCGAAAAAAAAGCCCGCACTGTTCAGGTGCGGGCTTTTTTCTGTTTTTCCTGTACGCGTCAGCCCGCATCGTTACCTGTGGTAATGATGATGGTTGTGGTAATGGTGGTGATGCTGATGCGTTTCATGGATGTTGTGTACTCTGTCATTATTATCTGTCTGTGCTGTATTCTTTTAGGGTTAAAGGATCGGGCCCCTTAAGTCAATGGATTTTTAATTTGATCACATTTTGGGAGACTCTCAGGTCCCGCTGCGTGCCGCTTTATTTTCATCCGATTACCCCAAACGCAACCCGTTCAGACAGACTTATTCGCCATAGTAAAAACTTATGGCAGTATTTTACTCGGCCAATTTTTTTTCAATATCGTGCAGCAAACGGTGCAACATGGCGGTGTCCCGTTGCTCAAGACGACCAAGACGCTGCTGCAGCCAGTCGGCCATTTTCTGATCGTCCGCGACGCCAAGGCTCGATAACAGCCCCTGCACGCGAGTTCGCAGCGCGGCCAGCTGATTTTCATTTGCCGCTTCTGGCTGAGGTTGAGGGATTTGCATTAGGGAGGCTAATTGATAGCAATAGATCATGACCGCCTGGCCCAAATTCAGGGAAGGATAATCGGCCACCATCGGCGCACCGGTAAGAACGTCCGCCAATTCCAGCTCTTCGTTGGTTAATCCGGAATCTTCACGTCCAAATACCAGCGCGGCTTTCTCCAGCCACTGGCTTTTCTCTTCGAGCATGGGTACCAGTTCAGCAGGCGTGGCGTAATAGTGGAACTTCGCCCGGCTGCGCGCGGTGGTTGCAACGGTAAACGAAATGTCATGCAGCGCGTCGGCAAGCGTAGCGTAAGTGGTTATATTATCGAGAATATCTCCCGAACCGTGCGCCACCCACCGGGCGGCTGGCTCCAGATGGGCCGTGCTGTCCACAATACGTAAATCGGTAAAACCCATGGTCTTCATCGCACGCGCCGCTGCGCCTATATTTTCTGCTCTGGCTGGTGCAACCAGTACAATCGACAGATGCATTTATGCTCTCTTTTTAATCAGTTAGCCGGTAAAAATGTGATGCACTTCAACATATTACGCAGCGCGAATTTACAAAATTGCAACACAAATCACCGAAATAGCGTTTCATAACAAATTAAAAACGCTAAACTATTCTGTGTCTGAACAATCAGTTAGAATGTTAACAGAACACTATTATCCCTATGTTTTATAATGATAATAGTAACATGAATACTCTATTCTGATTGGATTCGCTTCGTTTATAAATCAATGTCCGCAACTAGTTGGTTTATTGAAAAATTGTGACAAAGGCTAGCATTCGGCTACGATGATTTCATCAAACTGTTAACGTGCTACAATTGAACTTGATATATGTCAACGAAGCGTAGTTTTATTGGGTGTTCGGCCTCTCTTAGCCTGTTATGTTGCTGTTAAAATGGTTAGGATGACAGCCGTTTTTGACACCGTCGGGTCCAGAGGGAAAGTACCCACGACCAAGCTAATGATGTTGTTGACGTTGATGGAAAGTGCATCAAGAACGCAATTACGTACTTTAGTCATGTTACGCCGCGCATGTTAATTTGCGACATGCAGCAGGCAGGTCAGGGACTTTGGTACTTCCTGTTTCGATTTAGTTGGCAATTTAGGTAGCAAACATGCAGACCCCGCACATTCTTATCGTTGAAGACGAGTTGGTAACACGCAACACGTTAAAGAGCATTTTCGAAGCAGAAGGCTACGATGTCTTTGAAGCGACCGATGGCGCAGAGATGCATCAGATCCTTTCTGAAAATGATATCAACCTGGTGATCATGGACATTAACCTGCCGGGCAAAAACGGTCTTCTTCTGGCGCGCGAACTGCGCGAGCAGGCGAACGTCGCGTTAATGTTCCTGACGGGCCGTGACAACGAAGTTGATAAAATTCTTGGCCTGGAAATCGGTGCGGATGATTACATCACCAAGCCGTTCAACCCTCGCGAGTTAACCATTCGTGCACGCAACCTGCTGTCCCGCACCATGAACCTGGGCACGGTCAGCGAAGAGCGCCGTAGCGTCGATAGCTACAAATTCAACGGCTGGGAACTTGATATCAATAGCCGTTCGCTGATTAGCCCGAACGGCGAGCAGTATAAACTGCCGCGCAGTGAATTCCGCGCGATGCTGCACTTCTGCGAAAACCCGGGCAAGATCCAGTCCCGTGCAGAGCTGCTGAAGAAAATGACCGGCCGTGAGCTGAAGCCGCACGACCGTACCGTAGACGTCACCATCCGTCGTATTCGTAAGCACTTCGAATCTACGCCAGATACGCCGGAAATCATCGCCACGATCCACGGCGAAGGGTACCGTTTCTGCGGTGACCTGCAGGAGTAATCCCGCAGTTAACGCAATAAAAAACGGCGCATTTGCGCCGTTTTTTTTATTCCCGCCACGGCATAATCGGCACCGCGCTGATCGCGTTTTTCGGTGAACCTTCCACCACTTTGTCGGAATAGGCCAGGTAAGCCAGCGTATTGCGTTTGGCATCATAGAAACGCACAACCTGCAGCTTTTTGAACACCAGCGAGGTTCGTTTCTGGAATACCACGTCGCCCTGCGCTTTGCCGTTTTTAATTTTATCGCTCAATTCAACCGGGCCCACCTGCTGACAGGAGATCGCCGCATCGGAGGTGTCTTCCGCCAGCCCCAGACCGCCCTTGATACCGCCCGTTTTCGCACGGCTGACATAGCAGGTGACGTTTTTCACGTCCGGATCGTCAAACGCCTCGACCACGATTTTGTGGTCCGGGCCAAACATTTTGAACACGGTGTCGACAGAACCAATCTGTTCCGCCTGTGCCACGCGCCCGACCATCAACATCAGCGCGGTGAAGAGCAAAGTCTTGTATTTCATATTGTTACCATTCTTTAAAATTACACTGAGCGATTATTCAACACTTTAGACAAAAATGTAGCAAGATCACAGGATTAGAATATTTTTGCCCATAATGCCCTACAAAAAGCATGAATGCGCAAAAAAAACACTGAATGCTAAAACATCAAAAAATGCTATTATCCGCTAACCTGTTATCAGGCACCTGCTGTTTTAAGGATGAGGATAGTATATGGATCAGGCTGGAATTATTCGCGACCTGCTCACCTGGCTGGAAGGTCATCTCGACCAGCCTTTGTCACTGGATAATGTGGCGGCTAAAGCAGGCTATTCCAAGTGGCATCTGCAAAGGATGTTCAAGGATGTCACCGGTCATGCTATCGGGGCCTATATTCGCGCACGTCGTTTATCGAAATCTGCTGTGGCTCTGCGCCTGACCGCGCGCCCGATTCTGGATATTGCCCTGCAATATCGTTTCGATTCGCAGCAGACCTTCACCCGCGCCTTTAAAAAACAGTTCTCGTTGACGCCAGCGCTGTATCGTCGCTCGCCTGACTGGAGCTCGTTTGGCATGCGTCCGCCGCTGCGTCTGGGCGAGTTCGCGATGCCGAAGTATGAAATTATTACCCTGCCGGAAACCCATCTGATCGGCACGACGCAGAGCTACTCCTGTTCGCTGGAGCAGATTTCCGAGTTCCGTCATCAGATGCGCGTCCAGTTCTGGCGCGACTTCCTGAGCCACGCACCGGCGATCCCGCCTATTCTGTATGGTCTCAACGAAACGCACCCAAGCCAGGAAAAGGACGACGAGCAGGAGGTGTTCTACACCACCGCGCTGATGCCAGAGATGGCCAATGGCTACATTCAGGGTTCAAAACCTGTCGTGCTGGAAGGCGGTGAATACGTGATGTTCGCCTATGAAGGGCTGGGAACGGGCGTTCAGGAGTTCATCCTGACCGTTTACGGAACCTGCATGCCGATGCTGAATCTGAATCGCCGTAAAGGTCAGGACATTGAGCGCTACTACCCGGCGCAGGATGCCAAACCGGAAGAAGGCCCCATCAATCTGCGTATGGAATTCTTGATTCCGATACGTCGTTAACGCTGCAGTTCGTCAAGCGCAGGGGCATCGAGATGCGAAATGTCCCCTGCCATCTCCACCACCCAGCCTGACGCCAGCCACGCGCTCTCCTGATAATCAATTCGGGAAATAGAGCAGTTGCGCAGACGCAAACGGCGCTCAGCGTAAGCCGGTAGTCCCAGAATGGTGCTCACCAGGCATCCCAACGCAATCCCATGACTCACCAGCAGCGGACGACTTCCTGCCGGGAGCTTCAGGCATTCCGCCAGGGCGGCATGCATACGTACGCTGAGCTCCTGCATGGATTCGCCCTCAGGAATACGGCCATCTTCGGTACCGTTCACCAGCGTGCGGCGCCAGCCCTCTTCCGTTTCCGTCAGCGTATCGATATGGCGTTTTTCCAGCACGCCCATATCCAGCTCGCGCAGGCGCGGCTCAAGCATGACGTCACAGCCGCAGGCGTCTGCGATGATGCGCGCCGTCTGCTGTGTGCGACCTAAGTCGCTGGTGATGACGTGAGTAATGCCCAGCGTTCTGGCGCGTTCCGCCACCTGCCACGCTTGCTGCACACCCTTCTCAGTGAGAGGACTGTCTGACTGGCCTTGAATACGTCGCTCGGCGTTCCACTGCGTTTCACCGTGGCGAACAAGGTATACCTGTAACATGCTTTTTTTCCGTTATACTGCGATGAGTTTTTTTTGAATCGAGCTTAATTATGCACCATGTTGTCTCTGCTACCACTAATCCTGCCAAAATTCAGGCAATTCTAAGGGCATTTGACGAGATCTTCGGCGCAGGATCCTGCCATATTGAGGCCATCGGCGTCGAGAGTGGCGTTCCTGAACAGCCGTTTGGCAGCGAGGAAACGCGCGCTGGCGCACGAAATCGCGTGGCAAATGCCAGAGCTGCGGCCCCGGATGCGGACTTTTGGGTGGCGATTGAAGCCGGTATCGACGAAGGCGCAACCTTTAGCTGGGTGGTGATCGAAAGCCGCGAGCAGCGCGGCGAGGCGCGTTCGGCCACCCTGCCCCTGCCGGAGATCATTCTGGAAAAAGTGCGTGCGGGTGAAGCGCTTGGGCCGGTGATGTCGCAGTACACCGGCATTGATGAGATTGGCCGTAAAGAAGGAGCGATTGGCGTCTTTACCGCCGGTGCGCTGACGCGTTCAGGCGTTTATCACCAGGCGGTGATCCTGGCGTTAAGCCCGTTCCATAACGCGATCTATCGTTAGGCGTTTTTCAACAGCACCGCTTCCAGCCACTGGCGCAGCTCAGCGGGCGCCGACTTCAGGCTGTTTGATCCGCGGGTAATCGTCGCAATGCCCGCGCCGAGCTCATTTTTCAGCTCGCGCTGGCTCATCTCGCCGCGCAGCAGCTCTTCAATGATGCGCACGCGCGTGCCCAGCGCCTCACGCTCGTCTGGCGTGAGCATTAGCTGCATCAGGGGTAAATGCAAATCCTGCTCGTAAGACTGGCGAAGCAGCTCCACAAAACGAAGCCACTCCTGATGACGTTGTTCGGCCATTGCCGAGGAATACGGGGAATGCTGGGTCATGTTATGCTGCCTCTTGTACTCTTTAGCGAGTACAGCATAACACAACCCACGCCGATCAGTAACGTCTCTGCCACTCGGCATCGCTCATCAGGGTATCTTTCTGTCCCATGAAGTAGCGATAGTAGGCGTCATAAGCCAGCACGTTCTTCACGTAGCCGCGCGTTTCCGAGAACGGGATGCTCTCGACAAACGCCACGGCGTCGATGCGTCCGGCGCTGTTGCCGAGCCAGGTGCGCACGCGACCCGGCCCCGCGTTGTATGCCGCCGACGCGAAGATACGGTTATTGCCGAACTGCTGGTACACATACTGCAGGTAGCTGGTACCGATGTTGATGTTGGTATCCGGATCGAGAAGCTGTGACGGGCTACTGTATCCAGGGATGTTAAACATCTTCACCGTGTGCGTCGCCGTGCCCGGCATGATCTGCATCAGGCCGCTGGCGCCCACCGGGGAACGGACTTTCGGGTTCCAGGCGCTTTCCTGACGGGCAATCGCCATCGCGTAACTTTGCGGGATATCTTTGCCGCTGGTGTAGCGATCGAACAGATCCTTGTAAGCCAGCGGGAAACGCTCTTCGAGATGATCCCACAGCTTACCGGCGATCGTCGCCTGCACGCTCAGATCCCACCAGTGGTTATCAAACGCATACCGTGCAAGCTGAGCTTTTTCATCGGTGGTGCGGCTGGTCACCAGATTCGCCCACTCGCTGCGCGCGGTGTTGTCCATATTCCAGTACATCAGCTCGCGAACGCGCGCCATTTCTGGCCCCTGGGTCAGCGCCGGATTCGCGTTAGCGGGCGCTTTATCGATGCGGAAGGTGTACTCCTCGCCCAGGCGCTGCGCGGCCGCCATCGGGTAGAACCCGCGCTGCTGCATCAGCGTATGAAGAATTTCTTTGGCCTCATCATCACGACCGCGCTCCAGCAGCAGATCGGCCTGCCAGTAACGCCATTCATCTTTCTCTTTGGCCTCCATAGGCAACCGGGCGAGCCAGGTATTGAGCCCACGACGGTCGCCCGTACCCAGCGCCATTCGCACGCGGCGCTCCACCAGCGACGTGGAGTTCGAACGCATAATCGCATCGTCTCGCCAGCGCGCCTGCTCGTCGGTCACATCGGTGCCCATCAGTCGCCACGCCACGATATCGCGCAGCTCCTGCGTTTGCTCCTCATTAAGCTGCTGCGCCTGCACCAGCTGCGGGATCATCAGCCGCGCGTTTTCCACATCGTCACGCGCCACGCTGGCAAAAGCCACCGCCGCCATCTGGCGGGTAAAATCGGTCGCGCCCGTACTGCGGGCAAAGGTCAGCACGCTGTTGGGATCGTTTGCCAGCGAGATAACTGCCGTGGAGATAGTCTGGTAATCGGACGGCATCTGCCCCGCCAGCGCAGTCACCAGACGCGTATTACCGGCTTTCATCGCCAGGCGGATACGCTCGAGGTAGGACAGCGGATCCTGCTTGCCGGAAGCACGCCACGCGCCAAACAGGGAATCACAGGCGTTCGGCTGGTTTTTCCCGGTCAGCCAGAGCTCTTTCGCCCCGGCCCAGGCCTCTTCCTGCTGGCCGGTCGCCCATTTCGCGTAGTAGTAGTTACACTGCGCTTCGGTGGTATTCGGCTTTTCAGGGCTAAACGCCAGCAGTCCGCGCCAGTCTTCGCGTCGCGCCAGTTCGTTCACAAATCGAGACTGGAGATTTCGGGCAGGCGGCAGGGTCGGGTTCGCCTGAATGAAGTTATTCACAGTAACGGTGGGTTGATTCATAAGATCGTCCGTAATTTGACGATACTCCAGATACGGATACAGCGGATAATCCTTGAGCGTCGGCATCAGCGCCTGCACGGTATCCATCTGCTTGTTGTCCCATGCCTGCTTAATCTGGGCATACCGGCTACGTTGTTCATCCAGTGAATCAGCATGCACCGCCTGGCTTACCGCCATTACGCATACGCTGGCAGCCAGCAGACGCCAGACCACCCGTTTGGCTTTTTCCACAAGCTCTTCCTCATTGTTTTTTCGTCAATTGCAGCGTCTTGCCACGTCAAAGTCTCATTAACTTATGCTAACCAGGCATCCTGCAACGCGCCACGTCATGGACACTTTTTTACCTTTCTTGCGCGTTTTAACACTCCCGACGTTCCTGGCTGGGATTAGGGCGGGAAAAAGGCTACACTTCGAGGCTGAAATTCCTTCTCATTACGATAAAAGAGGCGAAGTCCAACGTGGCTCAATTCGTTTATACCATGCATCGTGTCGGCAAAGTTGTCCCGCCGAAACGTCATATTCTTAAAAATATCTCGCTGAGCTTCTTCCCGGGCGCAAAAATCGGTGTTCTGGGTCTCAACGGTGCCGGTAAGTCCACCCTGCTGCGCATCATGGCCGGCATTGATACAGACATCGAAGGTGAAGCCCGTCCGCAGCCTGGCATCAAGATTGGCTACCTGCCGCAGGAACCTCAGCTGAACCCGGAACACACCGTTCGCGAATCCGTTGAAGAAGCGGTGTCCGAAGTGGTTAACGCCCTGAAAGGTCTGGATGAAGTGTATGCCAAATATGCCGAACCGGATGCGGACTTCGACAAGCTGGCCGCACAGCAGGGCAAGTATGAAGAGATCATCCAGGCGCACGACGGTCACAACCTGAACGTGCAGCTGGAGCGCGCGGCGGATGCCCTGCGTCTGCCGGACTGGGATGCAAAAATCGCGAACCTCTCCGGGGGTGAACGCCGCCGCGTGGCGCTGTGCCGCCTGCTGCTGGAAAAACCAGACATGCTGCTGCTCGACGAACCAACTAACCACCTGGATGCGGAATCTGTGGCGTGGCTGGAGCGCTTCCTGCACGACTTCGAAGGCACCGTTGTGGCGATTACCCACGACCGTTACTTCCTCGACAACGTCGCCGGCTGGATCCTGGAGCTGGACCGCGGTGAAGGCATTCCGTGGGAAGGCAACTACTCCTCCTGGCTGGAGCAGAAAGATCAGCGTCTGGCTCAGGAAGCGTCTCAGGAAGCGGCCCGTCGTAAGTCTATCGAGAAAGAGCTGGAGTGGGTGCGTCAGGGCGCGAAAGGCCGTCAGTCTAAGGGTAAAGCCCGTCTGGCACGCTTCGAAGAGCTGAACAACACCGAATACCAGAAACGTAACGAAACCAACGAACTGTTTATTCCACCTGGAGCACGTCTGGGGGATAAAGTGGTTGAAGTGACCAACCTGCGTAGGTCTTACGGCGACCGTGTGCTGATCGACGACCTGACCTTCTCCGTACCGAAAGGCGCTATCGTCGGGATCATCGGTCCGAACGGCGCGGGTAAATCAACCCTGTTCCGCATGATGTCCGGTCAGGAACAGCCAGACAGCGGCTCTATCACCTTGGGTGAGACCGTGAAGCTGGCCTCCGTTGACCAGTTCCGCGACGCGATGGATAACAGCAAAACCGTGTGGGAAGAAGTCTCCGGCGGTCTGGATATCATGCGTATCGGCAACACCGAGATGCCAAGCCGCGCCTACGTTGGCCGCTTTAACTTCAAAGGCACCGACCAGGGCAAACGCGTGGGCGAGCTGTCCGGCGGTGAGCGCGGACGTCTGCACCTAGCGAAGCTGCTGCAGGTGGGCGGTAACGTACTGCTGCTCGATGAACCAACCAACGACCTGGATATCGAAACCCTGCGCGCGCTGGAAAACGCCCTGCTGGAGTTCCCGGGCTGCGCGATGGTTATCTCGCACGACCGCTGGTTCCTAGACCGCATCGCAACCCACATCCTGGACTACCAGGACGAAGGTAAGGTGGAGTTCTTCGAAGGTAACTTCACCGAATACGAAGAGTACAAGAAACGCACGCTGGGCGCCGACGCGCTGGAGCCGAAGCGTATTAAGTACAAGCGTATTTCTAAGTAAGTGCCCAAAAGCCGGGTGGCGCTCACGCTTACCCGGCCTACGGTTCTGCGCTGTTTGTAGGCCGGGTAAGGCGAAGCCGCCACCCGGCTTTTTTATTTACCCACGTAATACCGCTTCACCTCGTCAAACTGCATCGCAAACTCGATATAGCTCATCAGCGCGGGCGAATTCAGCTTGCGGCTCGGGTAGGCCAGCCAGAGGTCGTTGCCTTCAACATTCCATTCCGGCAGCACCTGAACCAGTGCGCCTTTTTCAACCTTATCTTCTACCAGAAATGCAGGAAGCAGCGTAATCCCCGCACCGGCAATCGCACATTCGCGGGCGTATACCAGGTTATCGGTCATGTGCGCGTTATCCGGCAGGTAGCGGTAATCCTCGCTCTCGCTTCGCAGAAGCCACTCCGACCAGGCTCTGTGCGTAATGCTGCGGTGCTCCACCAGCTGACGGGGATGCGTTAGCGACCCACGGCGCACCAGATAGTCCGGCGAGGCCAGCATATAGCGCGGGCAGTGCCCGATCATGCGGCCAATCAGGGAGGAGTCCTGCGGCTTGCCGGTACGCAGCGCCACGTCAAAGCCGGCCTCGACCAGATCCACCACGTCATCAGAGATCGACACGTCCAGCGAAACCTCAGGATAGCGAAGCTGGAACTCGGCATTCATATGCGCCAGCAGCGTCGCACCAATCCCCGCCGGGCAGGTGATGCGCAGCCGCCCGCTGGGGTTTTCGCGCAGGCGCTGAATGGCGTACTCCGCCCGCTCGCTGGCCGCCAGCATTTCGCGGCAGTGCACCAGATAGTGCTCACCCGCAAACGTCAGGTTCAGCCTGCGCGTGGTGCGGTTAAGCAGGCGAATGCCCACCTGCTGCTCCAGCTGGCTAATCCGCTGGCTCACGCTGGATTTTGGCAGCTCCGCCTTCTGGGCTGCCGCGGTAAAGCTGCCCATCTCGGCCACCAGCGCGAATAGCGCCATATCCTGCAGCTGTTTAAACATGATTGTTCATCCTGTACGAACGCTGAGTTCTTAATTGTCCATCTTATCACGCAGATGGCCACTTAATAGACTAGCCTCAACAAAACGCATGCCATTGAGGAGCACACCATGTCAGTTAAAGCCATCGCCGTTAACCCTGAAAATCCCTCTACTTTCATTGAAATCACTCCACCGATGCCGCAGCCCGGCGAGCACGATCTGCTGGTGGAGGTGAAAGCCGTCTCCGTTAACCCGGTCGATACCAAAGTCCACGCGGGCATTGCTAAGAACGGGCTGAACGAGCCGCGTATTCTCGGATGGGATGCCAGCGGGATCGTCAAAGACGTTGGGGCTGGCGTGACCGGATTCAAACCGGGAGATGAAGTGTGGTACGCAGGCGACATCACCCGTCCGGGCAGCAACACCACACATCAGCTGATCGATGCGCGCATTGTCGGGCACAAACCGTCAAGCCTCGGCTGGGCGGCTGCCGCCGCGCTGCCGTTGACCGCGCTCACCGCGTGGGAAGGCCTGTTTGAACGGCTGAACATTCAGGACGCCGGTGCGGACAAAACCCTGCTGATCGTCGGCGGGGCGGGCGGGGTGGGATCGCTGGCGATCCCGTTTGCGAAGCACAACAGCAAGGTAAAGGTGATCGCAACCGCGTCCCGAGAAGATTCCGCCCGGTGGTGCCGCGATCGCGGTGCAGATGTGGTGGTGAACTACCGCGATCTGAAAGGCGAACTGGCGAAGCACGGGCTGACCTTTGTGGATTACATTTTCATCCTCAACGACACCGACGGGCACTGGGATGCGGTCAGCGACCTGATTGCACCGCAGGGGCATATCTGTTCCATCGTGGAGAATGAACACCCGCTGAACCAGGACAAGCTGAAGTCCAAATCCGCCGCCCTGCACTGGGAATTTATGTACACCCGCAGCATGTACCAGACCGCTGATATGGCGCGTCAGGGTGAGATCCTCAATGAGGTGGCGAAGCTGGTGGATAACGGCGTGGTGGAAAGCTCACTGAGTGAAACGCTGCACGGGCTGAGCGTGGAAAGCATTACCGAGGCGCACCGCAAGGTGCTGGACGGGCATATGCGTGGGAAAGTGGTGGTTGAGTTCTGAGTGGACTGATTCCCTCACTCCGGCCCTCTCCAAAGGGAGAGGGCGGTTAACGCTTACCCCTGCTCCCCCATCATCTCCTTCACCAGTTCGACGCAGCGCAGGAAACGGGAGTCGTAGTCTGACTCTTCAACGTGCACAAACTCAACGTTGTTTTCGTTGAGCATCTCCACCAGCATGCACTGGAATTCCCGCCTGTCCACCGAGCTGCCGAGGCTGCGCATGCCGTCGGCCACCCACGGGGTGTTGTTTTCCAGCAGGATCACCAGGTCAAAGCGGTATTCGTCAATCAGCGCCTGCACGAACGGGTGCTCGCGCCCTTCGTATTTTTTGCAGAACGCCTGGGTGGTGACAAAATCGGTATCGATAAATGCCACCTTGTTGGCGTATTTCACCGCGAAATCAATGTACTGGGCATGCCCGAGCGCAATTTTGTCATAGTCGGAATACTGCAGCGCCATCTCGTCGCCACCCAGGTGCGAGAAGACATAGTCACGGCCGTACTCCCACGCGCTGGTGGTGTTGAAGATGTTAGCGAGCTTGTTGACCAGCGTTGATTTACCGCTCGACTCGCCGCCCAGAATAGCTACCGTGCGCACGAAGAACGGCTTCACCTCGGTCGGGATGTAATCCCAGTAGCGGAACGGGTTCTCGCGGATCTGCGCTCCGCTGATGTTCATGAAGGTGCGTTTCGGGTCGATCAGCACCGTCTCGATGCCCAGATGCTCGCGGAACTGCGGCGCGTCGGACTCTTCAGAGGTGTAGATCCAGTTAGGCGCAATGCCCTTCTCTTCCATAAACGCTTTGATGCCGTTGCTCCACACGTCCCAGCCGTGCGGGTACGGCTCCATACCCTCTTCGTTAAAGGCATGAATGCGAATGTTTTTCTGGTACTTGAAGGTCTGAAGCAGCCAGCGCAGACGGTCCGGCACGGTCGGCTGCTGCGACATGGCGCTGTCTTCAAACAGCTGACGATCGCGGGTTTCGTCGTACCCCATGATGATGTGCAGCTCGTCCACCTGGCTACAGGCGCGCTGGATCAGATAGATATGCCCTGTATGCAGCGGGTAAAACTTGCCAAACACCACGCCGATGTTCTTTTGCATACGCGGGAATTCCAGCCCCAGAAAGCGGTGCAGCGCTTCCAGCTTCTGCGCGCTGGGGCTTTTGATTTTGGCGTTCAGCAGTTGGCTCAGGTAGCCTTTGGTCATGCCGCTGGCGTCTGCCACCTGCTGCAACGTGCAGCCTTTCTGGCGGATAGCGGTCTTGATGTAGTCAAATGATGACATAAATTACGGCGCCTCCTGCAAAATCGAATACGTAATTATAAGTCGTCAAAGACATTTAACGCATCTGCGAGTTTCTTCACGCCAAAGACCTGCATCCCTTCCGGGATTTTTTTCGGCACGTTGGCGGCGGGAACGATCGCGCGACGGAAACCATGTTTTGCCGCCTCGGAGATTCGCTCCTGCCCGCTCGGCACCGGACGGATTTCCCCGGCGAGGCCCACTTCGCCGAAGACGACCAGATCCTGCGGCAGCGGTCTGTCGCGCAGGCTGGAGACCATCGCCAGCAGCAGCGCCAGGTCAGCGCTGGTCTCGGTGACTTTGACGCCGCCGACCACGTTCACGAAGACGTCCTGATCCGCCATCTGCAGCCCGCCGTGACGGTGCAGGACCGCCAGCAGGATTGCCAGGCGGTTCTGTTCCAGACCGACCGCCACGCGCCGCGGGTTGCCCATCATCGAGTGATCCACCAGTGCCTGAATTTCGACGAGCAGCGGGCGCGTCCCTTCCCACAGCACCATCACCGAGCTGCCGGAGGTGATCTCATCTCCCCGGCTCAGGAAGATGGCCGACGGGTTGCTGACTTCGCGCAGCCCCTGTTCGGTCATGGCAAACACGCCCAGTTCGTTAACCGCCCCAAAGCGGTTTTTATGGCTGCGCAGGGTACGGAAGCGAGAGTCTGCGTCGCCGTCGAGCATTACCGAGCAGTCGATACAGTGTTCAAGCACCTTCGGTCCCGCCAGCGAGCCGTCTTTGGTCACGTGACCCACCATCACAATCGCCACGCCGCGCGTTTTGGCAAAGCGCGTCAGGTAGGCCGCGGTTTCACGCACCTGCGCGACGCTGCCCGGCGAGGACTGGATGTCCGCCATGTGCATCACCTGGATGGAGTCGATCACCATCAGCTTAGGCTGCTCTTCTTCGGCGATCATGCAGATCTGCTCGATGCTGGTTTCCGACAGCATGTTCAGGTTGCCGGTCGGCAGGCCCAGGCGGTGCGCGCGCATCGCCACCTGCTGGAGTGATTCTTCGCCCGTGACGTACAGGGTTTTCATCTGTTCGGCGAGCTTGCAAAGCGTTTGCAGCAGCAGAGTCGATTTACCCGCGCCCGGGTTACCGCCGATCAGGATCGCGCTGCCCGGCACCACGCCGCCGCCGAGCACGCGGTCAAATTCCTTGAAGCCGGTGGAGAAGCGCGGCAGCGCCTCCAGGCTGATGTCTGAAAGTTTTTGTACCTTCGACACGCCTGCATTGCCCGCATAGCCACTCAGGCGTTCATTGCGCGCCACGCTCGGCGAAGCCGCCACACCACGCACTTCGGTGATGGTGTTCCAGGCATGGCAGGCGCTGCATTGCCCCTGCCAGCGCGGATAATCCGCACCACATTCATTACAGACAAATGCGCGTTTTGGAGCTTTCGCCACGGTTTACCTCGTTATTTCTCTGCGGCCTGCGAGCCGGGTGGCGCTTACGCTTACCCGGCCTACAAAGCAGACCGTTATTTCTGATTAAGGCTGCCGGAGAGAATGCAGAACACCCCCATCAGGTCAGCGTGACGGATAGTCACTTCCGTCTTTTCATTCACTTTTGGCTTAGCATGGTAGGCAATGCCCAGGCCGGCCGCTTTGATCATCGGCAGGTCGTTCGCGCCGTCACCGATGGCGACGGTCTGGACAACCGGAATTTCATATTTTTCCGCGAGGCGCGTCAGCGTATTGGCTTTGTACTGGGCATCCACAATATCGCCGATCACCTGGCCGGTCAGCTTGCCGTCCATGATCTCCAGCTCGTTGGCCACCACCGTGGTCAGATGCAGTTTTTCCCGCAGATAATCCGCGAAGAAGGTGAAGCCACCGGAGGCGATCGCCACCTTCCAGCCGAGGGACTGCAGCTTCAGCACCAGCTGCGTCAGCCCTGGCATCAGGGGCAGTTCATCGCGCACCTGGCGCAGAATGTTGGCATCGGCCCCTTTCAGGGTCGCCACGCGCTGTCTCAGGCTGGCGGTGAAATCCAGCTCGCCGCGCATCGCACGCTCGGTGACTTCCGCCACCAGCTCGCCGCTGCCCGCCAGCTTCGCAATTTCGTCGATACACTCGATCTGAATGGCGGTAGAGTCCATGTCCATGACCAGCAGGCCCGGCGTTTTCAGGTGCGGAATTTTACCCAGCGGTGCGACATCCAGCCCGGCGTCATGCGCCAGGCGCGTGGCGCGCTGGGTCAGAGAGCCCGCCAGGCGAATGACCTGGTAGTCTTCCACGCACCAGGCGGCGACGATGACCATCGCGGCCCCCAGTTTGGTTTGATACTGGGTCAGGCGTTGCTTATCCAGACCGCGTCCATACAGCAGCCAGCCGCTACGACCGGCATGGTAATCCAGAGGCATCACCTCATCGCCACTTAAAGAGAGCGGCAATCCTGGCCATAAAGAGACATCCGTTGGCAGGTCACACCAGGTAATGTTCGGCATTAAAGCTCCTGTAATTTCGTTCGCGCCGGAAGGTTGCAGAGGGAAAATAACGCATGAGGCTACCCTGTAACCATCACTTCTGGCAACATTAAGCCGTAAATTTTCAGCAGGTGGAATATGGCTCGCGCAAAACTGAAATTCCGGCTCCATCGCGCCGTGATTGTCCTTTCCTGTCTCGCACTCTTAGTGGTGCTGATGCAAGGGGCATCGTGGTTTAGCCAGAACCATCAACGGCAACGCAACCCGCAGTTTGAAGAGCTGGCCCGCACGCTGGCACGCCAGGTCACGCTCAACGTCGCGCCGTCCATGCGTAACGAAACGCCTGACGAGAAGCGGATAGGCCAGGTTTTACGCCTGCTCACGGAGAACAGCCGCATTCTTGATGCCGGTGTCTATGATGAGCAAGGTAACCTGATTGCCCGAGCGGGTGAGCACGTCGACGTGCGAGACAGGCTGGCGCTGGACGGCAAAAAAGCCGGCGGCTACTTCAACCAGCAGCTTGTTGAACCTATTCAGGGGAAGAATGGCCCGCTGGGCTATCTGCGCCTCACCCTTGATACCCACACCCTGCCCACTGAAGCCAAACAGGTCGATAATACCACCAACATTCTGCGCCTGATGCTGCTGCTTTCACTCGCCATCGGCGTTGTGCTGGCACGCACTCTGCTTCGGGGCAAGCGCACGCGCTGGCAGCAATCCCCGTTCCTGCTGACCGCCAGCCAGTCAGTCCCCGAAGACGAAGAGAGCGAGAAGAAAGAATAGTGATAAAGTAGGCGAATGATTCGGAAAAGGAACTCTGCCATGTCGACGTTACGCCTGCTTATCTCTGACTCTTACGATCCCTGGTTTAACCTGGCGGTGGAGGAGTGCATCTTCCGCCAGATGCCTGCCACCCAGCGCGTACTGTTTCTCTGGCGCAATGCCGATACGGTGGTTATTGGTCGTGCGCAAAACCCGTGGAAAGAGTGCAACACCCGCCGTATGGAAGAGGACAACGTCCGTCTGGCGCGCCGCAGCAGCGGCGGCGGCGCGGTATTCCACGATCTGGGCAATACCTGCTTTACCTTTATGGCGGGCAAACCGGAATACGACAAAACCATCTCAACGTCCATCGTCCTCAACGCGCTGAATTCACTCGGCGTGACGGCGGAAGCCTCCGGGCGTAACGATCTGGTGGTGAAAACCCCCGATGGCGACCGGAAGGTCTCCGGCTCCGCCTACCGCGAAACGATGGATCGCGGCTTCCACCACGGCACCCTGTTGCTGAACGCTGACCTGAGCCGTCTGGCGAACTACCTGAATCCTGATAAGAAAAAGCTCCAGGCTAAAGGGATTACCTCCGTGCGTGGGCGCGTGGCGAATCTGGTGGAGCTGCTGCCGGGGATCACGCACGAGCAGATTTGCGATGCGATCCGCGAGGCGTTCTTTGCGCACTACGGCGAGCGCGTGGAAGCGGAGGTAATCTCTCCAGATAAAACCCCGGACCTGCCCAACTTTGCTGAAACCTTCGCACGCCAGAGTAGCTGGGAGTGGAACTTCGGTCAGGCGCCTGCGTTTTCGCACCTTCTGGATGAGCGTTTCACCTGGGGCGGCGTGGAGCTGCATATTGACGTGGAGAAAGGCCATATCACCCGCACGCAGGTGTTTACCGATAGCCTGAATCCGGCACCGTTAGAGGCGCTGGCGGCACGTTTGCAGGGCTGTTTGTACCGGGCGGACATGCTGCAGCAGGAATGCGACGCGTTGATTGGGGATTTCCCGGAGCAGGAAAAAGAGTTAAGGGATTTGTCAGCATGGATTGCGCAGGCCGTGCGCTAGTAAAAAAGCCCGCTGGCGCTGCGCTTAGCGGGCCTACAAAACCGTAGGCCGGGTCAGGCGAAGCCGCCACCCGGCACAACAGTTCTTACTCTTTATCGCCCAGCAGAACGGATTCCAGCGCGATTTTGATCATGTCGTTGAAGGTCGTCTGACGCTCAGCGGCAGTGGTCTGCTCGTGGGTACGGATATGGTCGGACACGGTGCAGATGGTCAGCGCTTTCGCACCAAACTCCGCCGCAACGCCGTAGATACCCGCCGCTTCCATTTCCACGCCCAGAATGCCGTATTTTTCCATCACGTCGAACATGTCGCCTTCTGGCGAGTAGAACAGATCGGCAGAGAACAGGTTGCCCACGCGCGCGTCAACGCCCAGCGCTTTTGCCGCGTCAACCGCGTTACGCACCATGTCAAAGTCAGCGATGGCCGCAAAGTCATGATCCTTAAAGCGGATGCGGTTGACTTTAGAGTCGGTACACGCGCCCATGCCGATCACCACGTCACGCAGCTTAACGTCCATACGCACCGCACCGCAGGAGCCTACGCGGATGATTTTCTTCACGCCGAAATCGGTGATCAGCTCTTTGGTGTAGATGGAGCAGGATGGAATACCCATGCCGTGGCCCATAACGGAGATTTTGCGGCCTTTATAAGTACCCGTGAAGCCCAGCATGCCGCGAACGTTGTTCACTTCACGCACGTCTTCCAGGAAGGTTTCTGCAATGTGCTTCGCGCGCAGCGGGTCGCCCGGCATCAATACGACGTCAGCGAAATCACCCATTTCTGCATTAATGTGAGGAGTTGCCATCTTCAGTTCCTTTTAACTTGTTGTTTTTGCCGGGTGGCGGCTACGCCTTACCCGGCCTACAAAACCGTAGGCCCGGTAAGCGAAGCGCCACCGGGCAATGACATCAGAACATGGCCTTGCCATATTCCATGTCAGACGTACCAAAGTATTTCGCCAGGGTCTGGCCAATGTCCGCGAAGGTTTCACGGTGACCCAGCGAACCCGGCTTCACTTTCGGGCCGTACACCAGCACCGGAATGTGCTCACGGGTGTGATCGGTACCGGTCCAGGTTGGATCGCAGCCGTGGTCCGCGGTCAGGATCAGAATGTCATCTTCACCCACCAGCTCCATCAGCTCCGGCAGGCGGCGGTCGAACAGCTCAAGACCCGCAGCATAACCCGCTACGTCGCGACGGTGACCCCAGGAGGAGTCGAAGTCGACGAAGTTGGTGAAGACAATGGTCTTGTCGCCCGCTTCTTTCATCTCTTTGATGGTGGCATCGAACAGCGCATCGAGTCCGGTCGCTTTGACCTTTTTGGTGATGCCGCAGTTAGCGTAGATATCCGCGATTTTACCTACAGAAACCACGTGACCGCCTTTCTCATCAACCAGCTTCTGCAGCACGGTTGGCGCCGGCGGCTCAACGGCCAGATCGTGACGGTTACCGGTACGCTGGAAGTTACCCGCTTTGTCACCAATAAACGGACGCGCGATCACGCGGCCAATGTTGTAGCCGCCTTCGGTCAGCTCTTCACGGGCGATTTCGCACAGCTCGTAGAGTTTATCCAGGCCAAAGGTCTCTTCGTGGCAGGCAATCTGGAACACGGAGTCAGCAGAAGTGTAGAAAATCGGCTTGCCGGTTTTCATATGCTCTTCGCCGAGCTGATCCAGAATTACGGTACCGGAGGAGTGGCAGTTGCCGAGGTAACCCGGCAGGTTGGCACGCTTCACCAGCTTATCGAGCAGCTCCTGCGGGAAGCTGTTCTCGTGATCGGAGAAGTAACCCCAGTCGAACAGCACCGGCACACCGGCGATTTCCCAGTGGCCAGACGGGGTGTCTTTACCGGAGGAGAGCTCGTGCGCCCAGGCATAGGCGCCCACGACTTCCGCATTGCCGTCCATACCGGCTGCGATTTTACCGGTAGAACCTTCATGTGCTTTCACCAGCCCAAGGCGGGTCAGGTTGGGTAGAGTCAGAGGGCCTTTACGACCGTTATCCGCTTCGCCTTTCGCACAGGCTTCCGCGATGTGACCCATGGTATCGGAACCCACGTCACCAAAACGTTCTGCATCTTCGGTTGCGCCGATGCCGAATGAGTCCAGCACCATAATAAATGCACGTTTCATAATTGTTCTCCGTACGTAGTGCTTCAAAAATTATCGATCAGATCAGTATACCGCTATTCGGTGATACGGCGATAGACAGTCGGTGTGGTTTCCGGCGCTTTATTGTCAAGCGTAATAGCCGCCTTCACCGCTTTCGCCGCTTCCTGCCAGCTGGCTTCATCTTTGGCGTGGATCACCGCCAGCGGACGTTGCCCGTCAACGCTGTCGCCCAGACGGGCCATATCGGTGAAGCCGACGCTGTAATCAATGGTATCTGACGCCTGACGACGGCCGCCGCCCATAGACACGACCGCCATACCCAGCGCGCGGGTATCCATTGCCGAGACAAACCCTTCGCTGTAGGCATACACCGCTTTGCTGAGCGTCGCGGTCGGCAGGTACTTCGCATAGTTTTCGACGAAGTCGGTCGGGCCTTTCTGCGCCGCAACCATGCGGCCAAAGATCTCCGCCGCTTTGCCGTTGTCCAGTACCGCCTGTAGCTTCGCGCGGGCGTCGGCGTCGTCTTTGGCAAGCTTGCCGGAGATTAACATCTCCACGCACAGCGCCATGGTGACGTCGAACAGACGCGGGTTGCGGTATTCGCCCGTCAGGAACTGGACGGCTTCACGCACTTCGACGGCGTTACCGGCGCTGGAAGCCAGCACCTGGTTCATGTCGGTGAGCAGTGCGGTAGTGCGCACGCCCGCGCCGTTGGAGACGCCAACGATCGCTTCGGCCAGCGCCTCAGAGAGTTCATAGGTTGGCATAAACGCGCCGCTGCCTACCTTCACGTCCATCACCAGCGCGTCCAGCCCTTCTGCCAGCTTCTTCGCCAGGATAGAGGCGGTGATCAGCGGGATGGAGTCAACGGTCGCGGTGATGTCGCGGGTCGCGTAGAAACGCTTGTCTGCCGGAGCAAGAGAGCTGGTCTGGCCGATAATCGCCACACCAACGTCTTTAATAATGTCGCGGAAGCGGTTGTCATCCGGGAAGATATCGAAGCCCGGAATGGCTTCCAGCTTGTCGAGCGTACCGCCGGTGTGGCCCAGGCCGCGCCCGGAGATCATCGGGATATAACCGCCACAGGCTGCCACCATGGGGCCAAGCATCAGGGAGGTCACGTCGCCCACGCCGCCGGTGGAGTGTTTATCCACAATCGGGCCGTTAAGGTTGAGGCTTTTCCAGTCCAGAACGGTTCCTGAATCTCGCATCGCCATGGTCAGCGACACGCGCTCAGGCATCGACATATCGTGGAAGAAAATGGTCATCGCCAGAGCCGCAATCTGCCCTTCTGAGACGGTGTTATCACGAATGCCGTTGATGAAGAAGCGGATCTCTTCGTCGCTTAATGCATGACCATCACGTTTTTTACGAATAATTTCTTGTGCGAGAAACACGGTAACCCCCATGAGGAATCGGGTGAATGGTGGCGGGTACGGTTTACCCGACCACGATCCGGGTAGGCCGGGTAAGCGTAGCGCCACCCGGCAATTCAAACTTAGTAGCTGCTTGCGCTCTTACCGTCGCCGTGACCCAGCGCCTTCAGCAGGCTGGCCAGCAGGCTGGACGCACCGAAGCGGTAGTGACGGGAATCGGCCCAGTCGGCGCCGAACAGCTCGTCGGCAATCGCCAGGAACTGCTGCGCGTCTTCCGCGGTACGCACGCCGCCCGCAGGTTTGAAGCCCACGGTTTTGGACACGCCCATGTCGCGGATCACTTCCATCATGATGCGCGCGCTTTCCGGGGTCGCATTTACCGGTACTTTACCGGTAGAGGTTTTAATGAAATCCGCACCGGCTTTGATGGAGATTTCAGAGGCTTTACGAATCAGCGCCTCTTCTTTCAGCTCGCCGGTTTCGATGATCACTTTCAGCAGCACGTTTGCCGCCGCACACGCGTCTTTACAGGCCTTCACCAGGTCAAAACCGACCTGCTCGTTGCCGGCGATCAGCGCGCGGTACGGGAACACCACGTCCACTTCGTCTGCGCCGTAGGCAATCGCCGCGCGGGTTTCTGCCAGCGCAATCTCGATATCATCGTTGCCATGCGGGAAGTTAGTGACGGTTGCAATGCGCACGTCCGGGGTGCCCTGCTCTTTCAGCGTCTTACGGGCAATCGGGATAAAGCGCGGGTAGATACAGACGGCTGCGGTGTTGCCCACCGGCGTTTTCGCCTGATGGCACAGAGCGATGACTTTCTCATTGGTGTCGTCATCGTTCAGGGTAGTCAGGTCCATCAGTTTCAACGCGCGCAGGCTGCTTGCAGTTAAATCGGTCATAACATTCTCCAACGGCAGTGCCGTATAAATTTTACCTTGCGGGTCTGTGAGTATTCTAACATCCACCCGCATCCACACTTCGACATTCATCACAGTTAATGAAAACTGCGTGCAAATTTGCATTACTGTAATGAGATCTTCTTCAAACTTTAGCGCGCATATTGCGGACTAAAGCAGCGATACCCCCTGTCGGATCAAAAGTGCCGACAGGCAGGCTTTCTACAATCCGTTCATCATCCGCAGAACACTCAAGGAAGCGAACATGTCCCACTCCAGCCCCGACGCCCTGCAACAACGTTGCCAGCAGATTGTGACAAGCCCGGTGTTATCCCCGGAACAAAAACGTCATTTTCTGGCGCTGGAAGCGGAAAACAACCTGCCGTATCCGGCACTTCCTGAAGCTGCGCGCGCCGCGCTGGACGAGGGGTTCATCTGCGACATGTTCGAAGGCCATGCGCCTTACAAACCCCGTTACGTTCTGCCGGATTACGCAAAATTTCTGGCTAATGGTTCAGAATGGCTGGAGCTGGAAGGGGCAAAAGATCTCGACGACGCCCTCTCACTGTTAACCATCCTCTACCACCATGTTCCGTCCGTCACATCGATGCCGGTCTATCTCGGTCAGCTTGATGCGTTGCTGCAACCTTATGTTAGAATTCTAACACAAGAAGAAATCAATAGCCGAATAAAACGTTTCTGGCGCTATCTCGACCGTACGTTGCCCGATGCCTTTATGCATGCCAATATCGGGCCGGAAGATACCCCCGTCACGCGCGCCATTCTGCGTGCCGATGCAGAGCTGAAGCAGGTCGCGCCGAACCTGACCTTTATTTATGATCCAGCGATCACCCCGGATGATTTGCTGCTTGAGGTGGCGAAAAACATATGTGAATGCAGCAAACCGCATATTTGTAATGGCCCGGTGAATGATAAAATTTTCACAAAAGGCCATTACGGCGTAGTGAGCTGTTACAACTCCCTGCCTCTGGCAGGCGGTGGCAGCACCCTGGTGCGCCTCAACCTCAAGGCCATCGCCGAACACAGTACGTCAATGGAAGACTTCTTCAGCCGCGCCCTCCCGCATTACTGCCAGCAGCAAATGGCCATCATCGATGCCCGCTGCGATTTCCTGTATCAACAATCCGGCTTCTTTGAGAATAGCTTCCTGGTGAAAGAGGGGCTGATTGATGCCGATCGGTTTGTGCCGATGTTTGGCATGTACGGTCTGGCAGAAGCGGTAAACGTGCTCTGTGAGAAAGCAGGCATCGCGGGACGTTACGGAAAGGATGAACAGGCCAACGCGCTGGGCTATCGCATCAGCGAACAGCTTGCGGCGTTTGTCGAAAACACGCCGGTGAAACACGGCTGGAAGCAGCGCGCGATGCTCCATGCGCAGTCGGGGATCAGCTCCGATTCGGGCACCACGCCGGGCGCGCGCCTGCCCTACGGCGACGAGCCGGATCCCATCAGCCACCTGCTGGCGGTGGCTCCCCATCACAAGCACTACGCTTCCGGGATAAGCGATATCCTGACGCTGGATGAAACGGTAAAACGCAACCCGCAGGCGGTGGTCCAGCTGTGCCTGGGCGCGTTCAGGGCGGGTATGCGCGAGTTTACCGCCAACGTCGCGGGTAACGATCTGGTGCGCGTCACCGGATATATGGTGCGGTTGTCGGATCTGGAGAAGTACCGGGAAGCCGGATCGCGCACCAATACCACCTGGCTGGGTGAAGAAGCCGCGCGCAATACCCGTATTCTGGAACGTCAGCCGCGCGTGATAAGCCATGAACAGCAGATGCGCTTTAGTTAGTCAGGTCATCCCTTTTTCCTGCGTGGACGGGCCGGGCAGCCGCCTGGCGCTGTTCCTGCAGGGCTGCAACCTGCGCTGTAAAACCTGCCACAACCCGTGGACGATCGGCCGCTGCAACGACTGCGGGGACTGCGTGCCCCACTGCCCGCACGACGCGCTGACCATACAGGCGGGACGCGTCTGGTGGCAGGAGAGTGACTGCCAGCAGTGCGACACCTGCCTGCACCTGTGCCAGCAGCAGGCAACGCCTATGGCGCACCGCCTGAGCGTGGAGGAGATCCTTTCACAGATCCGCAAATCCGCACCGTTTATCGAGGGGATCACCGTGAGCGGCGGTGAGGCCACAACGCAATTACCGTTTTTAGTGACGCTGTTCACCGCGATCAAAGCCGATCCCGACCTGAATCATCTGACCTGCCTGGTCGACAGCAACGGTTTGTTAAGCGAAACCGGCTGGCAAAAGCTGCTGCCGGTACTGGATGGCGCGATGCTGGACCTGAAAGCATGGGGGAACGAACACCACCGCTTCCTGACCGGGCGCGAAAACCCGCAGATCAAGCAGAGTATCCGCTGGCTGGCAGATCGTAATCGTTTAACGGAGCTCCGCCTGCTGGTGATTCCGGGGCAGTGTGATTATCTGGAACATCTGAAGCCGCTGACGGCGTTTATCCACGGGCTGGGAAACGTGCCGGTACGCCTCAACGCGTTTCATGCGCATGGCGTGTACGGCGAGGCGGCGTCATGGCGCAGCGCCACGCCGGAAGACGTTGAACCGCTGGCGCGGGCGCTGGAAAAACAGAAGATAACGGTGATCCGTCCGGCGCTTTATCTATAGCGTGATGCCAAATACCGAACGCGTATTTTCCAGCAGCGCACTGGCTATGGCCTCTTCAGTCTCTTTTCGCAGTTCGCACAGGGTGGCAAACACGCGCGCCGCCTGTTCCGGACGATTCGGCTGGCCCTGAAAACCGTTCAGCGGCATGTCCGGCGCGTCGGTTTCCAGCAGAAGCGCCGACAGCGGCAGCTGTGCCATCACGTCCCGGGTTTTGCTGGCGCGCGGATAGGTGATGGTGCCCCCAACGCCGATTTTGTAGCCCAGCTCGATAAAACGCTGCGCCTGCTGCAGGCTTCCTGAGAAACCATGCACGACGCCCTTACGCGGCAAATCGATACGCTTCAGGTGCATTGCCAGCTTATCGTGTGTGCGTCTTGAATGAAGGATCACCGGCAGATCGTGACGCTTCGCCAGCCTGAGCTGCGCGTCGAGGATCGTCTGCTGGCGCTCAAAATGCGGATGCTCGCGATAAAGATCGAGGCCGATCTCACCGATGGCGACAAGCTTGTCGCCTGCGGTCTGCACTATCTCATCAAGTCGCTCAATGTCCTCATCCCGATGCCGCTCAATCACGATCGGATGCAGGCCAAGCGCCGCATAGAGCGCGGGGTGCTGTGCAGCAAGATCCAGCACCCGGGAAAAGTAAGCCGCTTCCACTGAAGGCACAATAATGGCCTGAACGCCTGCCTCGGCCGCTTTCGCAATGCTTTGCTCTTCATCTCCCGTAAACGGCGGGAAATCAAAGTGGCAATGGGTATCGACAAAGCGGTGCATCACGCCAGATCCTCGTTATCCAGTAAAGCGTCATTCGCCTGCGGAATGTCCACCAGGGGCACCGCCAGGGCGTCGTTGGCGACAATCGCAGGCGGCGTAATAATGCGTTTATGGCGATGAAGCGGCGGCTGCTCCGCCAGCATTTTCCCCACCGTCGCCAGGAAGTAGCGCCCGCACAGCCGCCCCGTTTTATAATCCATGCGCAGCGCAGGAACGCGGCTGCCCAGCGCCATGCTCAGCAGCGGCTTAGGCGGATAAATTTCAAAAATACGCAGCTTGCCCGGCGGTTTCTCAATGAAGCGCTGCATCGCGCCGTAGGTGGTTTCATGCTGCTTCGCGATGTTCACCAGCGGCTGCAGGCTGCTGTCGCCCAGCCAGCGCTCCATCCGCTTAAACCACTGCGGGGTGTAATACATTTGCGACGGTACGGTACGGATCACCACAATGGTTTTCGCCCCGCGACGGGCGGCTTCCTGCACCGGCACCGCGTCACTGATCCCCCCGTCCAGATAGCTAATGCCGTCCAGCAGGGCGCCGGTACGATAAAAGCCGGGGATCGCGCTGGAGGCGCGGATGATGTCCAGCCAGTTCTCTTTCTGAGGCGAAAAATAGCCCGGGGAATAGTCATCGCCCCGGCTGGCACACATCCAGAATTCTTTACCGCTATCAAACAGACGGGCGGCAGTATCCATGGCCAGCGGCATCTGGCTGGAGGTTGACTCCAGCAGCCAGTCGAGATCGATCAGGTTGCCGCCGCGCACAAACCGCACCGGGTTAAAAAATTCTTTCGCCGTGGTGTAGCGCATGATGACCTTTCGCGCGTAGCCGGGCTGGTTACAGACATAGGCAGAGAGGTTCTGCGCCCCGGCAGAGGTGCCGAAGTAAAGGTCAAAGGGGTTGAACTGCGCGCGCATAAATTCGTCCAGCACGCCAGCGGTGAAAATGCCGCGCTGTCCGCCACCCTCGCAGACCAGCGCGAGTTGACCCGCGCGAAACGGTTTTAACGTCAGCGGCGCAATATTGCCGAGCGTAACGGGAATTCGTTGCCCCACCTCTGCTTTCCTGTTTTGATTATTTTATAACACCACAGTAACGCACCCGACCTGTTACGCAAATAAGAAAAAGCCAGTCACAGTGACTGGCTTTATTTTGTTGAAGGAATATTGCGTTTGCTATGGACGTCGACGCCCTGTAAACAGGCTGACCAGGAACAGAATAATACCCACAACGAAGACAATTTTAGCTGCCCATGCCGCTGTACCTGCCAGTCCACCAAAGCCCAATGCGGCGGCAATTAACGCGATAACCAGAAATATAATGCCCCAACGAAACATAAGCTTCTCCTTTACCATAGTTAATGTCGGCCGCTAAACGTGAGCGCTCAGGTCACTCACCGGCGTTTTTCCAGAGTCGTTCTTATTTCGCCCGCAGGGTTTAGCCAGACGGGCGAATGGTCGAGATTTACTTCGTTTTCAGATCGTTTTTAACACTTTTCACACCATCAATCGCTTTCGCGATGGACTCGGCACGTTCACTTTGCGCCTGCGAATCTACCGTACCGGAAAGCTGAACCACGCCATCGGTGGTTTCCACTTTCACCTTACGGGACGGCACGATGTCATCTGCTAAAAGTTTAGCTTTGATTTCGCTGGTGGTGGCTGCATCACCGGCATAACCTTTCACCGACGCGTTTTTGCCGTCACGAACGTGCAGCTTATCGCTGACGGAGGCGACGCCTTCGACGCCTTTCGCCACTTTCACCGCCTGTTCAGCCTGAGCCTGGCTTTCAACAAAGCCGCTCAGCGTGACCACTTTCTTGTCGGTCTTAACGGAAATATCGGTGCTCTTGATGGCTTCATCATCCACCAGTGCGGCCTTCACTTTTGCTGTGATAGAGCTGTCATCCATGAAATTGCCGACTTTATTCATAGAGCTATCGATTTTTTGCCCTGCGCTATCGGCCGTGGATTGTGCTTTATCCATGGTGCTGCTTTCCGCCAGGGCGGAGCCGCTCACCAGAACGCTACCCAGTGTTACAGCCAGCAGAGTTTTAGAAATCTTCAGTCTTGTCATATTCATCGATCTATTCCTGTGTTGACCCGTTATTCGGGCTACATACTTCCTTAGTAGTGATATATATTGCGAATAAACACACGAGCAAAATGGATAACCTAAAGCCATGCATTGAACAGTTAATTTATCCACGCCCGGTGTTAAACACTGAGTTAAATATAGATCACTCTCACAGAGCCGCTTTCAGAATTGGGTAAAAAATGGGCGAATAGCGTGAAATTGCGTTGAATTAAGAACATTCCGCAAGGGATTAATAAGACTGGAAATAAAGAAGAGCACGGCGAATGCCGTGCTCTGAGAGGGGATTAGTGCTCGCGGGTTTTACGGAACTGAACGTCCGGATAACGTTCCTGCGTCAGGTTCAGGTTGACCATCGTTGGCGCGATATAGGTCAGGTTATCGCCGCCATCCAGCGCCAGCTGAACTTCATTCTTACGCTTAAATTCTTCGAATTTCTTCACGTCAGAACACTCAACCCAGCGCGCGGTCGCGACGTTCACCGATTCGTAAATCGCTTCTACGTTGTATTCGCTCTTCAGGCGCGCAACGACCACGTCAAACTGCAGCACGCCGACCGCACCCACGATCAGATCGTTGTTCGCGATTGGGCGGAACACCTGCACGGCGCCCTCTTCGGAGAGCTGAACCAGGCCTTTCAGCAGCTGTTTCTGCTTAAGCGGATCGCGCAGACGAATGCGACGGAACAGCTCCGGCGCGAAGTTCGGAATACCGGTGAACTTCATCATTTCACCCTGGGTGAAGGTATCACCGATCTGGATGGTGCCGTGGTTGTGCAGCCCGATGATGTCGCCCGGATAGGCCTCTTCAACGTGCGAACGGTCACCCGCCATAAAGGTCAGCGCGTCGGAGATGACAACGTCTTTCCCGATACGCACCTGGCGCAGCTTCATGCCCTTTTCATATTTACCGGACACCACGCGCATAAAGGCCACGCGGTCACGGTGTTTCGGGTCCATGTTGGCCTGAATCTTAAACACGAAGCCGGTGAACTTCTCTTCTTTCGCTTCCACTTCACGGGTGTCGGTTTTGCGCGGCATCGGCTGCGGCGCCCACTCCACCAGACCGTCGAGCATGTGGTCAACGCCGAAGTTACCCAGTGCGGTACCGAAGAAGACCGGGGTAATTTCGCCGCTCAGGAACAGCTCTTTGTCGAATTCGTGAGACGCGCCCTTGACCAGCTCCAGCTCGTCGCGCAGTTGCGCGGCCAGCTCTTCGCCGACCGCCGCGTCCAGATCCGGGTTGTCCAGACCTTTCACGATGCGCACTTCCTGAATGGTGTGGCCTTTACCGGTCTGATACAGGTAGGTTTCGTCTTTATAGAGGTGGTAAACGCCTTTGAACAGCTTACCGCAGCCAATTGGCCAGGTGATTGGCGCACAGGCGATCTTCAGCTCGTTTTCCACTTCATCCATCAGCTCCATCGGATCGCGGATGTCACGGTCGAGTTTGTTCATAAAGGTGAGGATCGGCGTATCGCGCAGACGGGTAACTTCCATCAGCTTACGGGTACGATCTTCTACACCTTTCGCGGCGTCGATCACCATCAGACAGCAGTCCACCGCCGTCAGGGTACGGTAGGTATCTTCGGAGAAGTCTTCGTGGCCCGGGGTGTCCAGCAGGTTCACCAGGCAGTCGTGATAGGGGAACTGCATCACGGAGGTGGTAATCGAAATACCACGCTGCTTTTCCATCTCCATCCAGTCGGATTTTGCATGCTGGCTGGAGCCACGGCCTTTAACGGTACCCGCAGTCTGGATCGCCTGTCCGAACAGCAACACCTTCTCAGTGATGGTCGTTTTACCGGCATCCGGGTGCGAGATAATGGCAAAAGTGCGGCGCTTGGCCACCTCTTGCAGATAAGGAGACAACGTCATAATTAAATCTTCTTTTATAAGCGCGGCAGCACGCCACGCATCATGGAATACAAAATTGCGGCTATTTTACCCATCAACGGGGGGCAGGCAATCATTGTTTACACAGGAGTTGCTCCAGTTCGTTCAACGACGTCACGGTCCAGGTCGGCTCGATGCCTTCAGGCTTCACGCGGCCATGCGCATTGAGCCAGACGGTCGACAGACCAGCCTTCATGCCGCCCAGAATATCTGACTCTGCGGTATCCCCCACCATCAGGACACGATCGCGGTCGGGATTGCCAGCCTGCGCCAGCGCGTAGTCGAAAATTCGCGGATCCGGCTTCGGCACGCCCACCTCTTCCGAGATCACCAGCGCGTCGAAATGATCGCGCAGGCCGGTGCGCTCAAGGCGGATCTGCTGCAGGGCGGTAAAACCGTTGGTGATGATCCCCAGTTTCACCTTACCTTTCAACGCATTCAGCAGGGAAACCGCGCCCGGCAGGGGCGCACAAATATCGGCCATGGCGTTGAGGAAAGCCTCGTTCAGCGTTCCCGGACTGACCTTTAAGCGTTCCGCCCAGACGTCAAAGCGCTGGTGCTGAAGCTGTAACGCGGTGATGGCACCGTTCTGGTAATCCACCCACAGCGGTTTGTTGACCGCCTGATAGTCCTGAAAATCTTCAGCAGTGAAGGTTACGCTATAGTCGAGAAACATCCGCTGCAGGCCGCCGAACGAGTCGAACGTAAACAGCGTTTCGTCGGCATCAAAGAAAATCCAGTCCCATTTCATCGTTACAACCTTATTTTTTATTATCCAATCGGCAGAGCCATTATGATGGCGTCTTCACGTCCCTCTGCGGTGGGGTAGTAGTTACGGCGGATTGTCGCCTCGTTAAAGCCTAAGCTTTCATAGAGCGCGATGGCGGCGACATTCGACGCGCGCACCTCCAGCCACAGGGTGAAAACGTCACGGGTTTCGAGCTCACGGATGAGGTGCTCAAGCAGTTCTCTTCCCAGCCCGCGGCGCTGAAACGCGGGATCAACCGCGATATTAAACAGCGTCGCTTCATCAAGAACAACCTGCGTGATCGCGAAAGCGGCCATGGTGCCGTCAACGTCCAGGCGGTAGTTCAGATACCGTTCGCCCTGATTGCTGGCGAAGGTTTTTTCGCTCCACGGAAACGCGTGGGCGCGTGTTTCAATCGCGAACGCGGTGGACAGATCAGGCGTCGTGAGGGAAGAAATCGTGTTCATATTCGCAGATTTGTTGCCATAGCGCGCTGCGCGCTTTTGGGTTGGCTTTCAGTTCGTCCAGCGCTGGCGAGCAGATCTGGCTCCCCTGAAGAGAGATCTCATTTGCCTCTCCGATACGCCAGCTGTTACAGCGGCTATCAGGAGGCAGCATCGCGACACGCTCTGGCGTCAGCGGTAAAACCTGGTCGGCCGTCAGCTTCAGGCTGCGAAGAACATCACCGATCAGGGGGTCATTCAGGGCAGGCAGTTCTTCCGCCACCATCACCAGGCGAACGTGCGCCGGGATGGAGATAGCGATTTCGCCCTGCAACGCCGTCGGGCGACGCAAAGCCCACTGGGTGATGCCCAGCTGCTGCAACTGCCAGTCTCGTCGGGATGTCATAGGGAAAACTCCTGTCTCTCAGGCGCGCAAATATAGCAAATGTGTCGAAAGTGCGCCATCTACCTACTATAATCCCCGCCTGAGTTTATTGAGGAACAATTCATGTCTGCATTTACCCCGGCAAGTGAAGTCTTGCTGCGTCACAGTGATGATTTCGAAGAAAGCCGTATTCTGTTTGCCGGAGATATGCAGGATGACCTGCCCGCGCGTTTCGACTGTGCTGAAAGCCGTGCCCACACCCAATACTACCACCACTGGCAGGTGCTGAGCCGCCAGATGGGCGAGCGCGCGCGCTTTAGCCTGGTGGCAGAGCAGAGCGATATCGCCGACTGCGATACGCTGATCTACTACTGGCCGAAGAATAAACCGGAAGCCCAGTTCCAGCTGATGAACCTGCTCTCCCTGCTGCCGGTCGGCTGCGATATTTTCGTGGTCGGTGAAAACCGCAGCGGCGTGCGTAGCGCGGAACAGCTGCTGGAAGGCTACGCGCCGCTGAATAAAGTCGACAGCGCTCGCCGCTGTGGTCTGTACCATGGCCGTCTGGAAAAACAGACAACGTTTGATGCGCAGGCATACTGGGACGAGTACCAGCTTGACGGCCTGACCATCAAAACCCTGCCGGGCGTGTTCAGCCGCGATGCGCTGGATACGGGCAGCAAGCTGCTGCTTTCCACCCTGACGCCGCACACCAAAGGCAAAGTGCTGGACGTGGGCTGCGGCGCGGGCGTGCTCTCTACCGTGCTCGCCAGCCATTCGCCAAAAGTGCGCTTAACCCTGTGTGACGTGAGCGCCCCGGCGGTTGAAGCCAGCCGCGCAACGCTTGCCGCAAACGGCATTGAAGGCGAAGTCATTGCCAGCAACGTCTTCTCCGACATCACCGGTCGCTTCGACATGATCATCTCTAACCCGCCGTTCCACGACGGTATGGAGACCAGCCTGGAAGCAGCACAAGCGCTGATCCGTGGCGCAGTTCGTCACCTCAACAGCGGCGGTGAGCTGCGTATCGTCGCGAACGCCTTCCTGGCGTACCCGAAAGTGCTGGATGAAACTTTTGGCTTCCACGAGGTTATCGCCCAGACCGGCCGCTTTAAGGTCTACCGCACCGTGATGACGCGTCAGGCCAAAAAGTAACCACCTCCCCTCCAGGCCGGATAAGCGAAAGCGCCATCCGGCTATACACGGTGCGTCCATCGGCCATTTTTGCATCAATCAAGGCATCACGCGCACTTTTCTGTTGACGTAAAGCTGAAAACATCTAGAATGCGCCTCCGTGGTTACGATACTTTTACAGTGTCGATGGTATGCGAAGGTGGCGGAATTGGTAGACGCGCTAGCTTCAGGTGTTAGTGTCCTTACGGATGTGGGGGTTCGAGTCCCCCCCCTCGCACCAACGAGGCGATATCAACATAGCAATTAAGAGTAAGATGACTGTGCGAAGGTGGCGGAATTGGTAGACGCGCTAGCTTCAGGTGTTAGTGTCCTTACGGATGTGGGGGTTCGAGTCCCCCCCCTCGCACCAATTATCTTACAACCCCTCTGAATTTCTTCTTTTTCCCTGTTATTTAAAACTCATCAATATCACCAGAATTCCGCTGACCAGCGCGACACAGGATGGCAATAAAACAAAGTGACGTAGCTGCTTATGCCAGATCATGCCTGACGTGACTAACAGTCCTGACGCGATGATGACTTTCCAGGTATCGAGAGAGAGATCGGCAAACGTCAAACCGCCGAGAATGGCTCCCGGTAGCAGTACCCCCCAACCACTGCCCAGCGCTCTGTTCAACATGCTTTTCCCTCCATCAACGATAATGATAACCAATATCATATAACAAAAATTATCATTTGCCAGCTGAATGAATCAAAATCCATCGACCTTTACCTTTCCCGTAATGACAGGAATTGTCTAAGGTGATAAATTGCGCACCTGTTAACAACGTCTAAAGATTTTCTGATAATTACTCTTTGAGTTTTTTGCATATTTTATTGCGAAATAACACCTATTTATCTGTTTTAATTAAATTTTAATAAAAACACGCGACTATGACATCAGAATCCTGGCGGTCTTTGGTTCACAGAAAATATCAATTATCGTTACGTTTATTTTTATTTCTGAACGCAACCTCGGCAGTGTTCTCGGTAACAAATCCGCTCAATTCTGTACGCCTGTTTTCCGCCCCTCTGATTGCTATTTTCGCCATCAGTACTGGCCTGTTCGTCTGGCACTGGAGAAAGCGCGCGCGGAAGATAAATATTCCTGTCGTTTCAGCGATCTTCGGTATTTTATGGGCCTGGCAAATTGTCTCCAAATTCGCCTTAATTACTCAGGACCATGCGACGTATTTGCTAATTGCTCTTTTAACGGTACTTTTTATCGGCACGCTGGCGTTCGCCAGTAATATCAAAGCGTTTACGCTGCATTCATTGCCCACCTTTATTGTCTGCCTGTGGTTAAGCGATCACGATATATGGCTGCGAATGACCTATTCTTTCGCACTTCCTGTGGTGGCAATTGCTATTCATAACATTTTGCAAAGACGCAACGACCGTTTCGCTCAGGAGCTGCTCTCTCGCCTTCTGGAAGAACGAGAAACCCTTACCGACCTCAGTATGATGGACCCGCTTACCGGGCTCTATAATCGTCGCGGTCTGCAAAGCCGTCTGGAGAATCTGCCCACGGTAGAAAATGGCGAACACTTTGTCCTGCTGATGGATATCGACCACTTCAAAGCCTATAACGACCATTACGGCCATATGATGGGCGACCAGGCGCTGAAGCGCGTCTCTGCGGCAATCCGTGACGCCGTACGTTCTCGCGATATTGTGGCGCGTTTTGGTGGGGAAGAGTTTATGGTGCTGCTGACCAACATTTCACTCGAACACGCTCGCCAGACGGCCGAGCGGATCCGTCAGAAAGTGTATGATTTGAAAATCCCGCATCTGTTTAACGAAAGCGTCGCGACAAACGTCACTATCAGCATTGGCATCGCCATTTTCGAGGATGAAGACGTGGAAGGCGCGCTGGAAAAAGCGGACAAAGCCCTCTATGAAGCAAAGCATATGGGACGCAATAACATTCTGCTAAGCGAAGAGATTCAGACGGCATAACCCTACCGACGAGGTCACCAGGACAAAAGTCTTGCCATTGGTATGAGCAATAGTTAGGATTGGCAATCATTATCATTTAGATTTCTATCTATACTATGGCCACGCATACCGCACACATCGTCGAACCTCTCCTCTGGCGAGCGCCGCTCACCAGCGGGAATGCTTCGCTTGCAGATGCGATACGGGAAAAGATTGCGGAAACGCGTGCCCACCTGCTGGACTTTATCCGGCTTGATGAAGCGCCCCCGTCCCACGCGATGACGCTCTCAGAGTGGCGCCAACCGTCTAAGCTACAATCACTGCTGGCCACCTATTCCGACCATATTTATCGCAATCAGCCTACCCTTACGCGGGAAAATAAACCCCTGCTCTCCCTCTGGGCGCAGTGGTATATCGGGCTGATGGTGCCTCCGCTCATGCTGGCGCTGTTAACACAGAAGAGCATGCTTGAACTCTCGCCGGATAATTTCCACGTCGAGTTTCACGAAACCGGACGTGCGGCCTGTTTCTGGATTGATCTCCACGAAGACCACAGCGCTGAACGCCTTACTGCTCAGGAACGTATGGAGCGGCTCATCACGCAGGCCCTGATCCCGGTGGTGGAAGCGCTGGAAGCGACGGGAGAGATTAACGGGAAGCTTATCTGGAGCAATACGGGCTATTTAATCCACTGGTATTTAACGGAAATGAAGCCGCTTCTCGGTGATGAGAACGTTGAGGCCCTGCGTCAGTCCTGTTTCTTTGCAAAGCAGCTTTCCGATGGCCGTGACAACCCGCTATTCCGTACCGTCGTGCTCCGTGATGGACTTCTGGTTCGCCGCACCTGCTGCCAGCGCTATCGCCTGCCGGACGTTAAGCAGTGTGGGGATTGCACGCTCAAGTAGAGCAGTGAATTGCCCGGTGGCGCTTCGCTTACCGGGCCTACAAAAACAAAAACGGCAACCTGGGTTGCCGTTTTGTTTTTACCTAGGCCACCTGCTGATTGTCCTCTTCCGCGCTACGCTGCGCTTCTTCCGCTTCCTGCTCCAGCAGCTGCTTCTCATACACTTTGAAGAACGGGAAGTAGATGATCGCCGATACGCAGGCCAGAACCACAACCAGAATCGCCGCGCGGAAATCCCAGCCCAGGGCCCACGCTGCGCCTATCGGCGCCGGTGCCGTCCAGGGAACCACGGAGATGACGCGCCCAATCAAATCAAAGGTCATCGCCGCCCACGCCAGAACGGCGTTAACCATCGGTGCCAGCAGGAACGGGATAAAGAACACCGGGTTCATCACGATTGGCGTACCGAAAATGACCGGCTCGTTGATGTTAAAGAAGCTGGGTACTACGCTCAAACGCCCGATAGAGCGTAAATGCGCTGAACGGCTACGCAGATAGCAAATCACCAATCCCATCGTGGCGCCCGACCCGCCAATCACGATAAAGAACGTCCAGAACGCTTCCATAAAAATATGCGGCAAAGGCTGACCGGCGGCCAGCGCGGTCTGGTTTGCGCCAAGGTTCGTCAGCCAGAACATCTGCAGCATCCCGGAGACGATAGCGGCACCGTGGATCCCGGCGAACCAGAGCAGATGACCAATCAACACGGCCAGCAGGATCGCAGGCAGGGAATCTGCCGCGGAAACCAGAGGTTTAAAGACCGACATAATGGCCTGCGGGATCAGCATACCAAACTGAGACTGAATCACCAGGCTCAGAGGATAAAGGGTCACCACCACCACCAGCACCGGGATCAGCAGATCAAAAGAGTTTTTGATCATCGGCGGGACCTGGTCCGGCAGACGAATGCCGATGTTATGCGCTTTGAGGAAACGCATCATCTCAACGCAGTAGATCGCCACCAGAATCGCGGTAAAAATGCCCGTTCCCCCCAGACTGTCGACAGGGAGCGTGCCTTTGGTTTTCGGTGCCGCGACCAGCAGAAACGCCATCAGCGACAGCATGGCGCACATAAAGGGGTCCAGCTGATGAGATTTGACGTAGTGTTTGCCAAGGTTATAGGCAATGGCGGCACAGATATAAATGGACATGATGCCCATCGTCATATCAAACGGCGTCAGGATTTGGCCTTCAAACTGCTTCGCCATATCCAGCCAGGCGCGGGCGAAACCCCAGGTGGTATCAGGCGAAAAAGGTGGGTAAGCGAACACTAACAAAAACGAACCCACAATCATAAACGGCATCGCGGAGATGAACCCGTCACGAATCGCCATAACGTGACGCTGGGAAGAGATCCGCCCGGCTATCGGGCTGACGTAATTTTCGACGAAACGGAATATCAGATTAAACGCAGCATGGTTGGCAGACATGGCAGATCTCCTGTCAGACGTTTGTTACGGGCACATACGCGCCGCACGTTGTTCCATACATCAGCTTCACAACCTTGCTGGCTTGCCAACCAGCGGTACTGCTCAGACGAAATGGTTTCATATTTGGCTCTTATTATTGGATACAGGGGACGTTACGTACTCAGTATTAATCTACGCTCCGCGCTCTGCAACCGGTTACTGTAACCGGTTTCTGTGATTGTGAAGGGGATCCAGAAATCAGCCGTTTGGGGTATTTGTTACTTAAGAGATATTTACAGAGCATAAATTCTTATGACAGATTACGCAGGATATTTGTCAGGAGGAAACAATGAGTTTGCAGTCTGTACAGCAGTTTTTTGCCGACAACGCGCCGGATATAGACGTTATTGAGCTTAGTCAAAGTACTGCTACCGTTGCGTTGGCTGCTGCCGCCCATCGTGTCGAGCCGGGACAAATCGCCAAGACCCTGTCACTCAAGGTTAAAAATGAGGTGATCCTGGTGGTGGCGAAAGGCGACGCGCGTCTGGATAACAAAAAGCTCAAAGACACGTTCGGTGCGAAAGCGCGCATGCTCAGCAGTGATGAAGTGGTGACCATTACCGGTCATCCCGTTGGCGGTGTATGCCCGTTCGGGCTGGAAAACCCGCTCGCGGTATATTGCGATATCTCTTTGAAGCAGTACGCCGAAGTGCTGCCCGCCGCAGGCGCAATTCACAGCGCTGTGCGCATTTCACCTGACAGAATGGCAGAACTGACTTCCGCAAAATGGGTGGATGTCTGTATCTGATTGACGCGCCAGAGTATATCTGGCGCGCAAAAGACGGGTTATAAAAATGTGGGCGTGATGAGAGCCAAACATTGCGGCTCTCTTGCAGGAAGATGCGTAATAATATCCGCCGCATCGAGCAACCCTACGTCTGAATTCACGCCCAGTTTCACCATCGCATTAAACTTATGTGCCCGAATGGTCTTAATATTTCGTTCAAGCTGTGCCGCGATTTCAGGGATGGAATACCCGCAGGACATATAACGCAATATTGCCCGCTCTGTGGGGCTTAGCATCCTGTTCTGACTCCGGTACCAGTGATTCAGCATATTGTCATTGATGCGCAGCGTTTCGCTGAGCAACTCCACAAGTTCCTTCTGCAGATGCTCAAGCGTCACCGATTTACTGACTACTCCGTGCAGGCGCGATGGCGAAAGATGGCTAATTAGCCGTGCTTCCATCTCGTCAGAAACCAAAATGATGCGCTGGATATGACCGTGCGTAAACGCCAGATCCCGCAGGTGCGCCAGGCAGTTACGGCGCTCCTCTCGCGCATCGGAAAGGGAGTAGATCAGCGAGAAAAAATTAACGTGATGAAGTGCATTCTTAAAACTGTCAAATTCACTAAACAGGTGTAGCTGATAATGGCTCAGGCCGGGCATCGCAAAAAGATGCTGTAGCCCGACGGCACTCATCGCGCAATTTTCGATGATGGCGATATGTCTTGTTGAATCGGTTTTTTCCATTCCTCGAACTCTCCATAGGCTGATAGCAAACTCAGCTCTCTCATTCCCTGTGTACTGTTGATCCAGGCATACATATCCGCATTACTTCGTAATGACAGCCGTCGCATCGCACTGTTTTTCTGCGCACTGATGGTTTTATTGCTCTTCTTGAGCAATGTGGCGATTTGGTTAATCCCCCATCCTTTCCCTAACAGACGCAGGACTTTACGTTCGGAGTGCGTGAGCGCGATAACGTGTTCATTTTCATTCTCCGTACTCTGTGGTTCCGGAGTTAATAACGTCTGGCTAATCCGCTCTGCCCGCTCGCTACCGGCCCGAATAGCGTTAACCACGCCTTCAATAGGCTCCATGTCAGAAAGCAACGTGCTTTCCGGGCGCATAAGTAACTCAACCGCAATAGGGTAAAGCGGCCGCGAGACTAAAAAGATCCAGTGAATATCCCGGTATTGATTCAATAAACCGTAATACTCTTCAAGCGCCCCCCGAGGGTTTCTGTATTCGCCTGAAATATCGGCAATAATGACGTCCGCGCGGCGCAGCTGGAGCAGCGTTAATTCCTGCAATGAGCGGCAATAACTCAATTCAAATTCGGGGAAATGACGTGCCATCAGGCCCCCTAACCCGTTTTGCATCACGGGCATCCGGCTAATGACAACGCCATGCTTACCATGCAATGACAACATAGACCCTCCGTGTCCATTTTTCATTTGATGAGTAACGTTAAAACGCATCAACGTATGAGTATTTTCGTCCCTGAGTGTAAGACTGGTTAATACAAGCAGAAGATGAGATATATGCTTAGTTTAAGAAATGCCTAAACAGCAGTAATATCTCACAAAGCGAAACAAAAATTAATTGTGGAGACATTAAAATAACGACAATATAAAATTAGAATAACTAAATACAAATATTTTATATTTTGGTATTTATAATTCACGGTATTGATAAATTAATCCATTCCCCCTCCACGACACGGACTGCAACTGTTTGCACAAACCTTGATCTGGCCCACAGCAAGAGGGACTGCACTCTGTGCTAAAAGTACCCACTATGGGTTAACAGATAGCTATCCATCTTTTTTCAGGACAATACATGCAGGCAGAGCGGTCAACGCAGCGTGCTATCACGCGGCTATGTATTCAGTGCGGTCTTTTTCTGCTCCAGCACGGCGCGGAAAGCGCGCTGGTTGAAGAGCTTTCCACCCGGCTGGGGCTGGCGCTAGGGATGGACAGCGTCGAAAGCGCAATCTCATCCAACGCCATTGTGCTGACCACAATCAAGGACGGTCAGTGCCTGACCTCCACGCGCAAAAACCATGATCGCGGCATCAACATGCACGTCGTGACCGAAGTGCAGCACATTGTCATCCTTGCAGAACATAAGCTTCTCGATCTCAGCGACATTGAAAAACGGTTCAACCAGATCAAGCCATTACGTTATCCGCGCTGGCTCGTCGTGGTGATGGTAGGGCTCTCGTGCGCCTGCTTTTGTAAGCTCAACAAAGGCGGCTGGGACGGTGCAATCATCACCTTTTTCGCCAGCAGTATCGCCATGTATGTTCGCCAGCTGCTGACGCATCGGCAGCTGCATCCGCAAATTAACTTCTGCATTACCGCATTTGTCGCCACCACGGTTTCCGGTCTGCTGCTGCGCCTGCCGCAGTTTGCCAACACGCCGACCGTTGCCATGGCCGCCAGCGTGCTTCTGCTGGTCCCGGGCTTTCCGTTGATCAACGCTGTCGCCGACATGTTTAAAGGGCACATCAATACCGGCCTGGCTCGCTGGGCTATCGCCAGCCTGCTGACGCTGGCGACCTGCATCGGCGTGGTCATGGCCATGACACTTTGGGGGTTACGCGGATGGGCGTGATCGATTTTCTGCTGGCGCTGGCGCAGGACATGCTTCTGGCCGCCATTCCTGCCGTCGGCTTCGCGATGGTATTTAACGTACCGCAACGCGCGCTGCCGTGGTGTGCGCTGCTGGGCGCGATTGGCCATGGCTCGCGAATGGTGATGATGACGACGGGTTTTAACATCGAATGGTCAACATTTATGGCATCCATGCTGGTCGGCAGTATCGGCATCCAGTGGTCGCGCTGGTATCTGGCGCATCCCAAAGTATTCACCGTTGCGGCCGTGATCCCCATGTTTCCGGGGATATCGGCCTATACCGCGATGATTTCCGCGGTGAAAATCAGCCATTTCGGCTATACCGAGCCTCAGATGATCCTTCTTCTCAGCAACTTTCTTAAGGCGTCATCCATCGTCGGCGCGCTCTCCATCGGGCTGTCGATCCCCGGCCTGTGGCTGTACCGTAAACGCCCACGCGTTTGATATTTGTGTTATTTCGCTGCCGTGGAGATAATCCGTCTGGTCCGTTTGGTGAAAATAAGGAAAGGATGTGGCTAACCCTGGCAGCGAACACCCCGAGCACAGTGAAGAATCCAGCCTGAAAGAGAAAATCTTTCAGAGCGCCATCGCGCTTTTTGCCGAGTATGGATTGAACGGTGCACGGATGGAGCAGATCGCAGAGAAAGCGGGCACCACCAAACGCATGGTGGTTTACCATTTCAAGAATAAAGAGAACCTCTATCTCCTCGTACTTGAACATGTTTACACCCAGATTCGCGCCAGCGAAAAAGCGCTAAGCCTGACGGGAATGCCCCCGGTCGAAGCGCTGGTCAATCTGGTTGAAGCCACCTTTGACTATCATGCCGACCACCCTGACTACATCCGGATTATCTGCATGGAAAACATGCAGCGCGGCCGCTTTATGCAGCAGTCGAGCTATCTCCGCCAGGTCAACCGCAGCGCGCTCGACCTGCTGGAGGAGATCCTGCGCCGGGGGAAAGAAAAACAGCTCTTCAGTGAGACGGTTGACGCCCGCGACCTTCATCGTCTGATAAGCAGCTTCAGCTTTCACTACGTTGCCAACAGCTACACCTTTACGCTGCTGTTTGAAGAAGGCGCAGACGAGCAGGCGCAGCGCCAGCACTACCGTAAAATGGCCGTTCGGGTGGCGCTCCGTTACACCTGCCCATAAAATTGCTTGCAATTAAATCGTACACTATCTATATTCATCTCATGAACGCGAAAACGAATGATGCAACCGCTGCGCTCAAGCTGGATAACCAGCTCTGCTTTGCCCTCTATTCGGCAAACCTGGCGCTTAACAAGCTGTACCGGCAGCTGCTGGCACCGCTGAACCTGACCTACCCGCAATATCTGGTGATGCTGGTGCTGTGGGAGCAGGATGATATGACGGTGTCGGACATCGGTGAACGGCTGTTCCTTGACTCTGCGACCCTGACGCCGCTGTTGAAACGTCTGGAAAGCGCCGGGCTCATCAACCGCCACCGTTCGCGCAAAGACGAGCGTCAGGTCGCCGTCACCCTGAGTGAAGCGGGACGTGAACTCCAGCAGCAGGCATTGGGTATCCCCCATGCGGTGGGTTGCGCAGCGCAGTGTGATACAGACACCTTGCTGGCACTCAAACAGCAGCTCGAACTTTTGCGACAACAGCTACACCGCGCGTAACGCTATACTTTACGCGTCATTATTTACCTATATATATCGCACGCTATTTAATAGCACGCATCTAAACAAAATGAGGAACCTGCCATGTCTTTAGAAAAAGTTGTTTATACCGCCAAAGCAAAAGCCACCGGTGGCCGTGACGGTCGTGCCACCTCCTCCGATGGCGTACTGGACGTCAAACTGGGTGTGCCAAAAGAGATGGGCGGCATGGGGGGAGACGTGACCAACCCTGAGCAGCTGTTTGCCGCGGGCTACTCTGCCTGCTTCCTGGGCGCGATGAAGTTCGTGGCCGCACGCGACAAATTTACCCTGCCAAAAGATGCCTTTATTGAAGGCGAAGTGGGTATTGGCCCGCTGCCTACCGGTTTTGGTATCGAAGCAAAACTGAACATCCATGTTGAAGGTATGGATCCTGCGGAAGCTAAAAAGCTGGTCGATGCGGCACACATTGTTTGCCCGTACTCTAACGCGACCCGCGGCAACATCGACGTCACGCTGAACATCATTGCGTGATAACTGCCTGATGGCGCTGCGCTTATTCGGCCTACGACTGTAGCCCCGGTAAGCGCAGCGCCAGCGGGGAAATCCCCTCCTTTCCTTCCCCCTCTCTGTGCTACCATAAGCCCATATCACGCCCGTAGTAATCAGTAGAGTAAGCGTTATGTCCTCCAGAATTCTGACCACCAGCATTGCTGGTATTGATGCCTTTATGCGCGACCCACGCGGCGTGTTGACCCACGCCGAAGGCGGCACGGTTGCGGTTTTTGCCGACAACGCGCCAGCGTTTTACGCAATCACACCGGAACGTCTGGCACAGCTTCTGGAGATCGAAGCGCAATTGGCACGCCCGGCAAGCGATGTCACGCTGGATACCCAGTTCTTTGATGAACCGGTTAACGTTCCCGTGACCGTTCCGATGGGTAAATTTGCCCTCTATGCGGGCTGGCAGCCGGATGCAGATTTTCAGCGGCAGGCCGCGCTGTGGGGCATTGCGTTAACCCAACCCGCCACAGCGGAAGAGCTTGCCGCGTTTACCGCCTGGTGGCAGGCGGAGGGTAAAGTGTTCACCCATATTCAGTGGCAGCAAAAGCTCGCGCGTCATCTTCAGATTACCCGCGCCGGCAACAACGGCCAGCCAAAACGTGATATCAATGCCTTTTCAGAACCGGATAAACAGATCCCCAGCGGATTCCGAGGTGCGAAATGAAGAACGTCGGCGACCTGATGAAACGTCTGCAAAAAATGATGCCTGCCAACGTGAAGCCTGCATTCACCACCGGTGAAGAGCTGCTGGCGTGGCAAAAAGAGCAAGGCAAGATCCGCGCCGCCGCGCTCGCCCGCGAAAATCGGGCGATGAAAATGCAGCGCACCTTTAACCGTTCCGGTATTCGTCCCCTGCACCAGAACTGCTCGTTCGATAACTATAAAATTGAGACTACCGGGCAGATGAACGCGCTCGCCGCCGCGCGGCAGTACGTGGATGAGTTCGACGGCAATATCGCCAGCTTCATCTTTAGCGGCAAGCCGGGCACCGGCAAAAACCACCTTGCTGCCGCCATCTGCAACGAGCTGCTTCTGCGCGGTAAATCGGTCCTCATCATCACCGTGGCCGATATCATGTCCGCAATGAAAGACACCTTCAGCAACCGTGAAACCAGCGAAGAACAGCTGCTTAACGATCTGAGTAACGTCGACCTGCTGGTCATCGATGAGATTGGCGTTCAGACGGAATCCCGCTATGAAAAAGTCATCATCAACCAGATTGTCGATCGCCGCTCCTCGTCCAAACGCCCCACCGGCATGCTGACAAACCACAACATCGACGAGATGACCCGCCTGCTGGGGGAACGCGTCATGGACCGCATGAAGCTGGGTAACAGCCTGTATGTCATCTTCGACTGGGACAGTTACCGCAGCCGCGTCACCGGGAAAGAGTATTAAGACAGTTCCAGGAATCGCCGACAGGTCGCAGGTATATACTGGAACCCCTTCGGCCCAAAACGGACCTTTTTGAGAGAGCCATGATGAAAAAACAGATTCTAATCAGCACCTTTTTAGGCGCGCTGCTGGTAACCGGCGCAGCGGAGGCGGCGTCCTGGCAGGAGTCCCTGTCAAGCGCAGCAAATGAGCTGACCAAAGAGAGCAGCAGCACGCAGGGCGGACTCTCCGCCTCTTCCCTCACCAGCCTGCTGGGCAACAGTTCCCAGAGCCTCAGCGCGGGCACGATGAACAACGCGGCGGGGATTCTGGAATATTGCGCGAAGCAAAAGTTGGCCTCCGTGACCGACGCGCAAAATGTAAAAAACCAGGTGCTGGGTAAACTGGGTCTGGATACTCAGGAGCAAAAAGCGGACACCAACTACATGGACGGCATTCAGGGCCTGCTTAACGCGCAGAACGGTCAGCAGCTTAACCTGAGCACCCTCGGCAACTCTTCTCTGGCCAAACAGGTGAAAACCAAAGCCTGCGATCTGGTGCTGAAACAAGGCGTTAATTTCATCTCCTGATCCACCCCATTTTCTGCCACAACACGCCGCGTTTAGTGCGATAGTCTTGCAGCGCGGCGCTAAATGAGCGTTTTTCCTGCCTGCCACCGTCTCAGCGTCCGTTTGTCAGGATGTGCACATCTTCATAAAAACGATTTTCTAAACCAAATCCTAACAACAGCACACTTTCGTGACACTAAAATTGCAGCTTAACGACATCGCAATTACATTGTATCACCCAAAAAATAAACAGTTAGCCAGCGAAGCACCTGGCGTCATGAGGATATGCTGTTGTCAGAATTCATGTCTCTTATCCTTTTTCTGGCTTCTGTCGGCGTTTACGCCTGGAAAGCCGGCCGTCACACCTGGTGGTTTATCGCCACGCTGGTGGTGCTCGGCATTTTTATTATTTTAAACATTACCTTATACGCCAGCGATTACTTTACCGGTGACGGTATTAACGATGCGGTGCTCTACACCCTGACGAACAGCCTGACGGGCGCAGGTGTGGGTAAGTACATACTTCCGGGGCTCGGCCTTATCGTCGCGCTGGTGATGATTTTTGGCGCGCTGGCCTGGGTGCTGCGTCGCCGTCGCCATCATCCACACCATCATGGCTACAGCCTGCTGGCGTTATTCCTGGCGCTGGCCTCCGTCGACGCCAGCCCGGCGTTCCATCAGATCACCGAGCTGGTGAAATCCCAGTCGCGCGATGGCGATCCGGATTTCGCGGCTTACTACAAAGAGCCGTCGAAAACGATCGCCAACCCGACGCTCAATCTGGTCTATATCTACGGTGAAAGCTTGGAGCGCACCTACTTTGATAACGATGCCTTCCCGGAACTGACGCCAGATTTGGGCGCGCTGAAAAATGAAGGTCTCGATTTCAGCCACACCATGCAGCTGCCCGGCACGGATTATACGATTGCCGGGATGGTTGCCTCCCAGTGTGGTATCCCGCTGTTCGCGCCTTTTGAAGGTAACGCCTCAGCCTCCATGTCGACCTTCTTCCCGCAGAATATCTGCCTCGGCGATATCCTGAAAAACTCCGGCTACGAAAACTATTTTATGCAGGGAGCAAACCTGCGCTTCGCCGGAAAAGATGTGTTCCTGAAATCCCACGGTTTTGACCACCTGTACGGCTCAGAAGAGTTAAAAACGACGGTTGCCGATCCGAGCTACCGCAACGACTGGGGCTTCTATGACGATACGGTACTCGACGAAACCTGGAAGAAATTCGAGGAGCTGTCCCGCGCGGGCAAGCGTTTCTCTCTCTTTGCGCTGACGGTGGACACCCACCATCCGGACGGGTTTGTCTCGCGCACCTGTAAGCGCAAAAGCTATGAGATTGATGGCAAAAACAACAAATCGTTCAGCGCCGTCACCTGCAGTCAGGAGCACATCGCCGCACTGGTCGAGAAAATCAAAGCCTCGCCCTGGTTTAAAAATACCGTCATCGTCGTCTCATCTGACCATCTGGCGATGAAAAACAGCGCGTGGGATCAGCTCAACAAGCAGGATCGCAGCAACCTGTTCTTCGTCCTGCGCGGCGACCAGCCGCAGCAGGAGGAGATCGCCACCAAACGCAACTCCATGGATAACGGCGCCACCGTGCTGGACATTCTGGGCGGCGACAACTTTATTGGCCTGGGCCGCAGCACGCTGTCGGGGCAATCCCTGTCGGAAGTGTTCCTCAACATGAAGGAAAAAATTCTCGCCTGGAAGCCAGACATCATCCGCCTGTGGAACTTCCCGAAAGAGATGAAAGACTTCACCGTCGATCGGGATAAAAACACCATTGCCTTCTCGGGCAGCAACTTCCGTCTGCCGCTGCTGCTGCGCGTATCGGAAGGACGCGTTGAGCCGCTGCCGGAAAGCGAGTATTCCGCGCCGCTGCGCTACCAGCTGGCCGATTTTGCGCCACGCGATAACTTCGTCTGGGTCGACCGGTGCTACAAAATGGGCCAGCTCTGGTCGCAGCCGCTGGCGCTCTCGAACGACTGGTGCGTCTCGCAGGGCCAGCTTGGCGGAGAGCAAACCGTGCAGCACGTGGATCAGGCGCAGTGGAAGGGCAAAACCGCCTTTAAAGATACGGTGATAGATACCGCGCGCTATCAGCGTAACGTCGACATGCTGAAAATCGTCGACAACGATATTCGCTACAAAGCGGACAGCTTTATCTTTAACGTGGCCGGCGCGCCGGAGGAAGTGAAACAGTTTAGCGGCATCTCGCGGCCTGAGTCCTGGGGACGCTGGTCCAACGCGCAGCTGGGCAATGAGGTGAAAATTGAGTACACCCATCCCCTGCCGGAACAATTTGATCTGGTGATCACCGCCAGGGCCTATGGGCCTAATGCTAACAAGCCCGTACCCGTGCGCGTGGGCGATCGGGAGCAGACGTTAACGCTTGGAAACGACGTGAGCACACAAACGCTGCATTTTGAGAATCCTTCGCGCAGCAATACCCTGGTGATTGTACCGCCGGACCCGCAGTCCACGAATGAGGGAAATATTCTTGGGCATTCGCCGCGCGAGATCGGAATTGGCATGGTCGAAATCAAAATCATCAGCAAAGCGGGTTAATGCGCGTCGCGCCCGGCGTTCTGCCGGGCGCTTATGAAAATAAATAATCCTTTATAAATCTTATAAAATAGATAAAAACACTTTATATAAGCCATTTTTATCTATAAATATCCTGTCAAAATTCAAATCCATAAAATGTGCAGCTCCTGAAATCACCACGGAGCGTTACGCACTTTTATCATGCTAACCGGCTATAAGTTCGAATCCATCCGGGCACTGCGCAGTGAAAATGTGATTGCCTGGGAGGTATTGTCCACGGCAAAGCCCCACGTCAATCTTGAAGATTACTTTGGCTCGATGACCGCGACCCAGCGTAAAGCGCACTTCTTTGCGCAGCTTCGTCACGCCATGTTTTGCAAGGATGGCGACAAGTATTACCTCAATGCGACATCGGATTTACTGCTGGACACGGACTTCCTCGACAGGCTCAAAGAAGAAACACCCTGCCCGGAGAGACTTGCTATCGAGGTCACCGATCTCCATTCGATGGTACAACTCGACGATACGCAAAGCCGGGCGCTGCGGAAATGCATCGCAACGCTCCATCAGTGGGGGATAGAAGTGTGGGCAGACGATGTTTGCGAAGACCTTCTTCCCGAACTTCTGACCAGCCAGATCCGCTTCTGCGGCATCAAAATTGACAAACATACCTTCTGGAACGGACGGACCGAGCAGGCGAAGTTTCTGCATCTCACCCGCCAGTGCAAGCGCGTCGCCAGCAAGGTGCTGATCGAAGGCATTGAAACCGCGGGTGATTTCGCGCTGGCCCGCGCCAGCGCGGCCGATTACGGCCAGGGCTATCTGTGGGGCAGAAAATGACCCCTCTCATTCCGAATGCTGGCGATAAGGTCATCGTTCTGCGCGGCAATGCCTGTTTATGGCCTTGCCCCACTTGTTGCTGCCACAACCTGGCGGCATTCCATCAAAAACGCTGCCTGCTGGACGCTCAGTCATTCGCTTTGTAATTGCACTGTTACTCACGTCAGGAAATAAGATCATGAAAATTATTCCCACCGTTGTATGTTGTTCCGTTCTCCTGCTTCCTGCTGCTGCGATCGCCGCAGACAGCACCGCAAGCGCGACGATGCACGTATCACTTGAGGTCGTGAAGTCGTGCACCCTCAAAGCCAACGACCTCAACTTCTCGCGTCACGGCTCCGATGAGTCGAGCGAAATCCAGGCCAAAACGCAGGTCGATATCGTCTGCACCAACGGCACGCCGTTCACTCTGACCGCCACCAGCAACGACGGCGAAAATGGAACCTTCTGGCTGAAGCCGGAAAACGGCGACACGGGCGCGCAGAAGATTGCGTGGAAACTCTTTGCTGACGAAGGCAAACAGACGCAAATCACCGGCACGAATGGCCTGGACGATACCGGCAACGGTGCGGAACAGGAAGAAACGCTGTATGGCGTGATTGACGCCGGGGCGCTGACAACCGCCCAGGCAGGTACCTACAGCGACGATATCACGTTAAAACTGGAGTACTGATCGTGCGTCGCTATCTTTCCTGCTTCATTCTGTGGCTCATGATGCTGGCGCTGCTGTCACGCTACGCGCTGGCCGCCACGCTTCAGGTGGCCCCGGTAACGCTCGATCTGCAGAGCGACCAGCGGGCAGCGGCTATCTATCTCACTAACAGTGGGAAAGCGGCCATCCATGCGCAGATTCGGGTGTACGAATGGACGCAAAAAAACGGTAAAGATGTTCTGGTGGCCACCGGGGAGGTGGTCAGCAGCCCGGCGATGACATCACTGGCGCCGGGCCAGCAGCAGCTGGTGCGTATTATCGTCATGCAGCCCGGCATCCGTGCACAGGAGCAAAGTTACCGGCTGGTCATCGACGAACTGCCGGACGCTACGTCCCGTGCCGCCAATCCCACCGCGGTGCACTTCCTGCTGCGCTACTCGATTCCGGTGTTTATTGCCGGGAACCAGAGCGCGCCCGTCAGCCACGATGCCCTGAGCTGTGAGCAGTCTGAAATACCGGCCACCCTTCGCTGCTTTAATGCCGGAAACCGCCACATCCGTCTGAGCCACCTTGAGGCCCTGACGGCCGATGGGCAGGTTGTCGGGTCGATTAAAGGCCTGGCGGGCTATGTGCTCCCGGGACAAACCGCCCTTTTGCCGCTTAAACACGCTTCACGTCACGCGCTCAGCACGCTGCGCGTCTATCTCAATGAAGACCACCATGCCAGCCAGATACCCCTGCGCCCGCTCGCTTCTCGCGCTCCTGTTTTGGCTACCGCTCATGCTGTCAGCCCGGACTGAACCCGCCGACACCGTACAATGGCTGGCCATTACCGTAAACCACGCCCCGCGAGGCGAGCTCTGGGCCTGCCGGGTGGTGAATAATGCGTTATGGATAAGCCGCAGCGACATGAAAAAGCTGGGGCTTCACGCCCCGGACGATCGCGCCGAATGGGTTGAGCTGACGTCCCTGCCGGGCATGAAGGTTAATCTCGACGTGCTGTCCCAGCAGGTGTCGATTACCGCTGAGGCAGAGGCGCTCGAGGGCCAGCAGCATCTCACCGCCTCAAAGCCCGCGCCGATGTATCGCTACCCTGATGCGCAACCCGTCAGCGCCTATACGCTCGGATACGCGCTCTACGCCAGCGATGCGCAGGGGAAGCGCCAGCTCAACGCCCAGACCATGCTGACCGCATCCGGAGGATTACCCGGAACGTTCAGCAGCAGTTTCTCAAGCCATGCCGGGGAGGAAAACAGCGCCGGTCGACCGACCCACACGCGTCTCGAAACCCGCTGGCAGTGGGACAACACCGACTCGCTGACCACGCTGGCGCTGGGCGACAGCATCACCACCGGCACCCGCTGGAGCCGACAGGTGCGCTTTGGCGGGCTGCACTGGGCACGTAATTTTGAGCTCAATCCGCAACTCAATACCGAACCGCGCAGCCGCTACAGCGACACGGCCGTACTGCCTTCCACGGTCGATTTGTATATCGACGGCCTTAAGCAGAGCAGCCAGCGCGTCACGCCGGGTGACTTTCTGCTGGATACCCTGCCCTCCTTCACCGGAAGCGGGCAGGCGGAGGTGGTGATTACCGATATCAACGGCCAGCGTCGCACCGTACAGCTCGATCTCTACGGCGCGCCGGGCATGCTGGCGGAAGGGCTCAGCAGCGGTTCGCTGGACATCGGCTGGATGCGGGAAAACTACGCCCTGCACTCCGACGACTATGCCGCCTCGCCGCTGCTGGACGCGGGCTGGCGCTATGGGGTGAATAATCACCTGACGCTGGCACTGCATACGGAGCAGCAGCGCAGGCTGCACAACGTGGGCACGGGCGCTGACTGGCTGGTCTCTCCCGCCGTAGGGGTGGTTAGCCAGCACGTTGCCGTGAGCGACAGCCCTTACGGTCAGGGCGTTCAGTGGGGCCTCGGCTGGCAGTGGAACGGCAGAGGAACGGGCATTTCTGCCAGCACCGTCCGCACCGAGGCGGATTTCGCCGACAACGCCCGCATGAGCGGTGCCGCCCCCGTCAGACGCAGCGACAGCGTTTGGGTAAGCCAGTCCGTCCCCCACTTCGGCACCGTGGGCGCGGGCTGGGTACAGCAGAACATTCAGGGCAGCACGCAGCGCTACCTCAATGCCTCCTGGTCGGTGTCGCTGCCGGCACACATCTCCACCACGCTGAGCTATACCCGCTCGTTTACGGATGCGTCGAGTCAGGTTCAGCTACTGCTTTCCGTCCCATTGGGTCGCGAGGACACGCTCTCCGTTCAGGCCAGCCGGGATAAACCACGCATGGATTACCGCCACCAGCCGGACGATGAGGCCGGCGGCTGGTCATGGGAACTGGGCCAGGGCTTTGGCGAACGACGTGAAAGATATGCAGACGCAGGCTATCTGGGCCGCGCGGGCGAATGGCACGTTGGGCTGCAGCAAGGTGCCAGCCAGCGCAACCAGTACGCCTCAGCCGAAGGGAGCCTGACGCTGCTGGACGGCAGCCTGCACGCGCTGCGCTACATCCAGCAGGGCATGGCGCTGGTGTCCACGCACGGCATTGGGCACGTACCGGTGATGCTGGAAAACCGCCCGGCCGGTGAAACGGATGAGGACGGTTATCTCCTGCTGACCGACCTGCCGCGCTACCACAACAGCAAAGTCAGCATTAACCCGCTCGATCTGCCTGCCGATGTGATCGCCCCCGTCACCGACATGCATGCCAGGCCGGGCAACAACAGCGCGGTCAAAGTCGATTTTAACGTCCATCACGCCGTCACGGTTCAGGCCCGGCTGGTCGACAGCCGCCGCAGGCCGCTCCCGCTGGGCAGCGTCGTGTCAACGCCGCAGGGTGCCACCATCGTGGGCCGCGATGGCTTTATCTGGCTTGAAGATCCGCCCCTGCCGGGTGAGCTGGTGGTGAAGACCGGTGAGGGAGAGTGCCGGGTCGCGCTTCCGGCGCCCCGTACCGCGTCATCTATACAGAATATGGGAGAACAACTGTGTCATTAAGAGCGCCGTTATTATTGCTGCTCGTCCTGTCCGTAAAGGCGATGGCGGCAGCCTGCTGGATAACCTCCATGCCCGCCATTAACTTTGGCAACGTCGTGGCGGGCAATACCACCTCCGTCAACACCGAGGTCAAGTTTAGCTGCCAGGCCGACAACGAGGGCAGGACGGAATATCTCAACGTCTGCCTGAGCAGCGTAGACGCCCCGCCCTTTGAGATGATCTCGCCGGGGGACCAGGAGGGAAAACAGTACACCCTCCTCTTCCGCCTGCTGAACGGCGCAGCACGCTCTCAGGAGCTGGGGCCTGCCAGCAGCGGGAACCTGATTCAGCAAACTCTGGCCGCGCAAAGCAATGCCAACGTCAGCGGTACCTTTCCGCTTATCGCCACCATTCCGGCAGGGCAAAGCCAGCTTCCGGCCTACCACTATTACAACTACAACATGAATCTGCGCATCGCCTGGCACAGCGCCCTGCGTCAGGATGCCCTGCAAAACTGCTCGGACGGTTCCGCAGAGGGGGAGCAGGTGCAGGGCGGCACCAGCGCGCAGGCCGAAATCAGCCAGGGATGCTACATCGAGCGCGTGACGCCCCTTAACTTCGGCACCCTGACCAGCACCGCGACCCTGCGTCCGACGCGTTCCACCGCCACCCTGGCCACGCGCTGCCCGGCCGGAACCGCATTCACCCTTGCCATGGGCAAAGGCAACCATGCCAGCGGTAATCAGCGGCAGCTCTGCAACAACGAGGGCCAGTGCCTGCGCTACGGGCTCTGGCAGGATGAGGCGGCCACGCAACGCTGGGGAGATCAAAGCAGCGGCGACGCGCTGCAGGTCACCAATCCCGCTGGCGGCACCCAGAACTACACCGTTTACGGCGAGGTCCCGGCACAGCCGCTAACCGGTACCGGGGAATTTATTGATGACGTGATTATCACGCTGACTTATTAAACCACCCAAAATCCTGTCTGGATCAATGTTATCGGTAACAGTGGCGTTAAAATAGCCAGCAATGCAGCCCGGAAGGCGTAGACCTTCTCTTTTTATTTTTTATCTCTGTTTTTATTACAACAACTTATGAAATACCTGCTTGCTGACGCCATCGTCTATAACGACGAGGACGGTTCTGTTTCTCTTATCAATGCGCCGGATGAGGATGCGCAGCTCCTCACCTGTACGGCCAATACCATCATGAAGCTGCTGGTACAGCATCATGGGAACGTGGTTGAACGGGAAACCTTTCTCCAGGAAGTCTGGGATCGGCGAGGGCTTCAGGGGTCTAACAACTCCTTAAACCAGTACATCAGCATTTTGCGCAAGATGCTGGCGGCCCTGCTTCCCGACGCGCTGCTTATCGTTACCGTACCGAAAACGGGCTTTATGCTCAGCGCGGACGTTACGGTCACTCCGCTGGAGGAGGCTCCACCGACCGCCGAAACGGCGAAACCTGCATGGCGCGTTCGCCCTGAATGGCTGTTCTGCGGCGCGCTCACGCTGGTCGTCGTTGCGCTATGCCTCTGGATCGTGCTGATCAAGCCAGAAAATTCACAAAGGGAGATCCATCTGCTGACGCATATCGGCACCTGCCCGGTCTACACCTTTACGCCGCTGGCGGACGTATTTCACGGGAAGGCAATAGCGCTGGCGCAAACGCTTCAGAAGGACGGCCATCTTCCGTGCCTGAAAAATTCAATTTTCTACATGCACATTCAGAGAACGCTTTTCTACGGCCACGAAGGGCGGCTGGTGCTCTCCCAATGTTCCCTCACGCAGGGTAAAGCCAGCGCCTGTCGTACGCTTTACTATTACGAGTGGTGATGATGAGACACAAAAAAGTTTGGCTAACCCTGATCCTCAACCTGCTGCTGCTGGGCACCGTGCTGGCGTGGTACTTTCACACGCCCCCGCTGTCGGTGGCCTGCGACGGAAACCTGACCTTTTCCGACCGGCGCGACAACCACGATTTCACCTTTGACGGTGAGATCATTATGCGTTTTCATCCCGACAAAACCGGGTACATCACGGTTAACGGCAGCGTGGTGAATGCCCCACGCAGCTGGGAGGTTTCCCGCCAGGAGATGTTTAAATGGCGTCACGTGGAGGGCGAACTGTATGAGATCGCTATTCAAAAAGTGGAGCGTTTTAGCCATGACGCCATGCCGCCCGGGGTCTTTGAAAAATACGTTGCCGGCCTGACGCTGGGCAATAAAAGGCTTCTGACGATCGAGCGCACGCCGGAAGACGCGCTGGTGATCAGCAATTTCTATTCGCCGGTGCTGATCTGCTCGGAATAATGTCGACGGGTCAGGCTATACTTGCCGCCATGACTCTTCGCATTCGCCCCACCACCCTCAACGACATTGCCGCCCTGCCCGCCATTGAACGCGCGGCGGCCGGGCGCTTCCGTGACTTCCCGGCACTCGCCTGGCTTGCCGACGGCGAGGTCATTTCCGCTGAGCAACACCTCGGCTATGTCGAACGCGGGTTAAGCTGGCTGGCGCTGGCAAACGACCAGCCCGTCGGGTTTATCCTTGCCGAAGCCCATCCGTCTTCACTGTTTATTGTCGAACTCTCGGTTGATCTGGACTGGCAGGGAAAAGGGATCGGCAGGCAGCTCATCGCCCGCGTGGCAGACCATGCCCGTAACAGGGGGATGACAGCGCTGACGCTGACGACGTTCAGGGACGTACCGTGGAATGCGCCATTCTATGCGCGGCTGGGGTTTGAAAAAATGACGACGCTGACGCCTGAACTGCGTCAGAAAAGGGAAGAAGAGACGGCGCACGGTTTCGCGTATGAAACGCGCTGCGCCATGCGCCTGCCTCTGTAATATCGCCCGGTGGCGCTGCGCTTACCGGGCCTACAAAACCACAAACCGTAGGCCGGGTAAGGCGCAGCCGCCACCCGGCACAACATACGGCGTTAGAACGTTTCCCAGTTATCACCTGCATCAGCGGTAACCGTTTTACGCGCCATCGCCGGTGCTGCAACGGTTTTCGCAGAAGCGAACTCACGCGCTTTCATCTGCTCCTGCTGAATGCGGAACACCGCCACGGCCTGCGTCAGACGGCTTGCCTGCTCTTCCAGTGCGGCTGCCGCTGCGGCAGACTCTTCCACCAGCGAGGCGTTCTGCTGGGTCACGCGATCCATCTCTGCCACCGCCAGGCCGACCTGGTCGATACCGCGGCTCTGCTCGTCAGACGCAGAGGCGATTTCACCCATGATGTCCGTGACGCGGGTGACCGCATTCACGATCTCACCCATGGTTTCACCGGCGCTTTCGACCAGCGTTGAACCCACTTCCACGCGACCCACGGAGTCTTCGATCAGGCTCTTGATCTCGCGTGCCGCCTGGGCGCTGCGCTGGGCCAGGTTACGCACTTCACCTGCCACCACCGCAAAACCACGGCCCTGCTCGCCCGCACGCGCCGCTTCTACCGCCGCGTTCAGTGCCAGGATGTTGGTCTGGAAAGCAATACCGTCGATCACGCTGATAATGTCGGCGATTTTCTGCGAACTGCCCGCGATATCGCGCATGGTCTGCACCACGTTGTCCACCACTTTGCCGCCTTTCTGCGCGGTTTCAGAGGCGCTCAGCGCAAGATGGCTCGCCTGACGGGCGTTCTCGGCGTTCTGCTTAACAGTCGCCGTCAGCTGCTCCATGCTGGCAGCGGTCTCTTCCAGGGAAGCGGCCTGCTGTTCAGTACGGGAGGAGAGGTCGTTGTTGCCCATCGCGATTTCACTCGCGCCGCTGTAGATCGCATTCGCGCCGTTACGCACGTCGCCAACGGTACGCACCAGTTCGCCCTGCATATGACGCAGCGAGTCGGCCAGTTCACCCATCTCGTTGGTGCCCTGAACCTCAATGCGCTTCACCAGGTCGCCGCTGGCGATATGGCGAATGTTGTCGATCAGACGATTCAGCGGGGAGATCAGCGTCTGCTTGATGTTCAGCCAGACGGCCACGATCACCACCAGCACGGCAATCAGGACGCTGATCAGCACCCAGATAGCCTGGCTGTAGGAGCTGTTGCTGTCTTCGACCGCCATCTGGTACAGCTTGTCGTTCTGCTGCAGGTAGCTCACGTACTGCTTCTCAAAACCGTCCTGGTAACTCTGGGTCGGCTGGTCGAAGAAGGCGTTGATTTTGCCCGCGCCCAGCAGCTGGATCAGCTCCGCCAGCGCGCCGTGGTAAATATCATAGTTACGCTTGATCTCCATGGCATCCGCATCGCTTTGACGCGGATCGCGCGGCAGGGCTTCGTAGGCAGCCCAGTTTTTTTCCGCCTGTTTCAGAGACGCAGACGCGATTTGCATCAAATCGTTCACGGTCGCGCCGCTGCCGATATTGCTCTGATCCATCATGTAGCGGATACCCGCGCGGTTCAGGGTATTACGGGTTTGCAGCAACGCTACCCAGCTGCCGTTCAGCGTGGACTGTTGCTGGCGAATGGTTTGCAGGACGGTGAAATTCTCTTTGTCATTCTTCAGAGCATTAAAGAAAAGACCACCGGATGTGAGTTGTAAAAGGCCAAATATCGCTAAAACCAGCATTAAGCTGGTGACAATCTTGATACGGTTTAACATGTTTTCTCTTTCCTCAGACAGATACAGAATTTTCGGCCTGGAAAGGGAAAACTTTACGAAATTCATCCTGAAATTTGTGGTTTTTACTCTTCTTCCCGCGCTGCGTTATGTCGGTTTCCGAGTTCAATAAACTCTTCCAGCAGCGCCGTCAGCTGTTTCATCTTCTCCGGCGTAAATTCCGCCTCAATCTGCTGATACGCCTCCTCCACCTGCGCCTGGGCGTGCTCATACAGCGCATTGCCCTCTTTGGTCAGCGAGACGTACAGCTTGCGCTGGTCGTTCAGCGGCTTTAAGCGCAGCACCAGGCCGTCGCGCTCCATTCGCGTCAGAATGCCGGTCAGGCTCGGGCGCAAAATACAGGTGCGAAACGCCAGATCGTGAAAATCCATCGACGGATGTTCAGCCAGCACGCGCACAATGCGCCACTGCTGCTCGGTCAGGTTATGGCGCTTCACAATCGGTCGGAAGTAGGACATCGCCGCTTCCCGCGCCTGCAGCAGCGCGATGGTTAATGAATCATGCATAGCCTCTCCCCTTCACATCATTAACACGTAAACAATTCATAAAAGATGCTTTTATAAACAACACGTTTTCCGTCAAAAAGTCTAACAGAAACCCATTAAGTTTATTAACTCTCTGATTTTAATATCAATAAACACCAACATGTAAATTTATTGTTATTCGTATCACAAATCTTTCACTTCTGATTGCGAAATAATCAGCAAAAGCATAAAACCAGATCATTAATATATTAATGAAATCCAAACCGGACCTCCGGCCTGAGGAGTATGTGAATGAAAGGTACCGTCTTTGCCGTCGCCCTCAACCATCAGAGCCAGCGCGAAGCCTGGCGAGAGGCGTTTGAAAAAGCCCCCTACAACACGCCGCCGAAAACGGCGGTGTGGTTTATCAAACCGCATAACACCGTGATTCGCGCGGGCGACCCCATTCCGTACCCGCAGGGGGAAACGGTGCTGAGCGGCGCCACGGTAGCGCTGGTGGTCGGTAAAACCGCCAGCAAGGTGCGCGTGGAGGACGCCGCGGCGTACATCGCCGGATATGCGCTGGCCAACGAGGTGAGCCTGCCGGAAGAGAGCTTCTACCGCCCGGCCATCAAGGCCAAATGCCGGGACGGATTCTGCCCGCTCGGCGAACCGGTCGCCGTTGATAACGTGGATAGCCTGACCATCATCACGGAGATCAACGGCCGCGAAGCGGACCACTGGAACACCGCCGATCTGCAGCGTAACGCTGCCGAACTGCTGAGCGCCCTGAGCGAGTTCGCCACCCTTAATCCCGGCGATGCGATCCTGCTCGGTACCCCGCACAGCCGCGTTGAGATCCGCCCGGGCGATCGCGTGCGTATTCTGGCAGAAGGGTTTCCGCCGCTGGAAAACCCGGTGGTGGACGAGCGCGACGTCACTATTGCGCACAGCACGCCGCCGCACGCCACGCTGTTTGCCCTCGGCCTGAACTATGCCGATCACGCCAGCGAGCTGGACTTCAAGCCGCCCACCGAGCCGCTGGTCTTTATCAAAGCGCCGAACACCTTCAACGGCGACAACCAGACCTCGGTGCGCCCGAACAACGTCGAGTACATGCACTATGAAGCGGAGCTGGTGGTGGTCATCGGCAAAACCGCCCGCAAGGTGAGCGAAGCCGAGGCGATGGACTATGTTACGGGCTACACGGTCTGCAACGACTACGCCATCCGCGACTACCTGGAAAACTACTACCGCCCGAACCTGCGGGTGAAAAGCCGCGACGGGCTGACCCCCATTTCCCCCAACATCGTGCCAAAAGAGGCCATTCCCGACCCGCACAACCTCGCCCTGCGCACCTTCGTCAACGGCGAGCTGCGCCAGGAAGGCACCACGGCGGATCTGATCTTCAGCATCCCGTACCTGATCGCCTACCTGAGCGACTTTATGACCCTGCAGCCGGGCGACATGATTGCCACCGGCACGCCGAAGGGGCTGTCCGACGTGGTGCCGGGCGATGAGGTGGTGGTGGAAGTGGAAGGCGTGGGACGCCTGGTGAACCGAATTGTGAGTGAGGAGACGGCAAAATGAAAAAGATAAACCATTGGATCAACGGTAAAAACGTCGCGGGCAGCGACTACTTCCACACCACTAACCCGGCCTCCGGCGAGGTCCTGGCAGAAGTGGCCTCCGGCGGCGAAGCCGAAATCCATCAGGCCGTTGCCGCCGCCAAAGAGGCGTTTCCGAAGTGGGCCAACCTGCCGATGAAGGAGCGCGCGCGCCTGATGCGTCGTCTGGGCGATCTGATCGACCAGAACGTGCCGGAGCTCGCCGCCATGGAAACCGCCGACACCGGCCTGCCGATCCACCAGACCAAAAACGTGCTCATTCCGCGCGCCTCGCACAACTTCGAATTCTTCGCCGAGGTGTGCCAGCAGATGAACGGCAAGACCTACCCGGTCGACGACAAGATGCTCAACTACACCCTGGTGCAGCCGGTGGGCGTCTGCGCGCTGGTGTCGCCGTGGAACGTGCCGTTTATGACCGCCACCTGGAAGGTCGCGCCCTGTCTGGCCTTAGGCAATACCGCGGTGCTGAAGATGTCCGAGCTCTCCCCTCTCACCGCCGACCGTCTGGGCGAGCTCGCCCTGGAGGCGGGTATTCCGGCGGGCGTGCTCAACGTGGTGCAGGGCTACGGCGCGACGGCAGGCGATGCGCTGGTGCGGCATCACGACGTGCGCGCCGTCTCCTTCACCGGCGGCACCGCCACCGGGCGCAACATCATGAAAAACGCCGGGCTGAAGAAGTACTCCATGGAGCTGGGCGGCAAATCCCCGGTACTGATTTTTGAAGACGCGGATATCGAGCGCGCGCTGGACGCCGCCCTGTTCACCATCTTCTCCATCAACGGCGAGCGCTGCACCGCGGGCTCGCGCATCTTTATCCAGCAGAGCATCTACCCGGAATTCGTCAAGCGCTTTGCCGAGCGCGCCAGCCGCCTGCGCGTGGGCGACCCGACCGATCCGAACACCCAGATTGGCGCGCTGATTAGCCAGCAGCACTGGGAGAAAGTCTCCGGCTATATCCGCCTCGGCATCGAGGAAGGCGCAACCCTGCTGACGGGCGGCCCGGACAAACCGACCGATCTGCCTGCGCACCTGAAGGGCGGCAACTTCCTGCGTCCGACCGTGCTGGCGGACGTCGACAACCGCATGCGCGTGGCGCAGGAGGAGATCTTCGGGCCGGTGGCCTGCCTGCTGCCGTTCAAGGACGAAGCGGAAGGGCTGCGCCTGGCCAACGACGTGGAGTACGGCCTGGCGTCATACATCTGGACCCAGGACGTCAGCAAAGTGCTGCGCCTGGCGCGCAACATTGAAGCGGGCATGGTGTTCGTCAACACCCAGAACGTGCGCGACCTGCGCCAGCCGTTTGGCGGCGTGAAGGCCTCCGGCACCGGCCGCGAGGGCGGCGAGTACAGCTTCGAGGTATTCGCGGAGATGAAGAACGTCTGCATCTCCATGGGCGACCATCCGATTCCAAAGTGGGGGATCTGAAAATGGGCAAATTAGCGTTAGCGGCAAAAATCACCCACGTGCCGTCGATGTATCTCTCCGAACTGCCGGGCAAAAACCACGGCTGCCGCCAGGGCGCCATCGACGGACACAAAGAGATCAGCAAGCGCTGCCGGGAGCTGGGCGTCGATACCATTATCGTCTTCGACACCCACTGGCTGGTGAACAGCGCCTACCACATCAACTGTGCGGACCATTTTTCGGGCGTCTACACCAGCAACGAGCTGCCGCACTTTATTCGCGACATGACTTACGACTACGACGGCAACCCGGAACTCGGCCAGCTGATTGCCGACGAGGCGGTGAAGCTTGGTGTGCGCGCCAAAGCGCACAACATTCCAAGCCTGAAGCTCGAGTACGGCACGCTGGTGCCGATGCGCTACATGAACGCGGATAAGCACTTCAAAGTGGTCTCTATTTCGGCGTTCTGCACGGTTCACGACTTCGCCGACAGCCGCAGGCTGGGCGAGGCCATCGTCAGCGCCATTGAAAAATACGACGGCACCGTGGCGGTGCTCGCCAGCGGCTCGCTGTCGCACCGCTTTATCGACGACCAGCGCGCGGAAGAAGGGATGAACAGCTACACCCGTGAGTTCGACCGCCAGATGGACGAGCGCGTGGTGAAGCTGTGGCGCGAGGGCCAGTTTAAGGAGTTTTGCAGCATGCTGCCGGAGTACGCCGACTACTGCTACGGCGAGGGCAACATGCACGACACGGTGATGCTGCTGGGCATGCTCGGCTGGGACAAATACGACGGCAAGGTGGAGTTTCTCACCGAGCTGTTCGCCAGCTCCGGCACCGGCCAGGTCAACGCCGTTTTCCCGCTGCCCGCATAAGGAGCCACTATGCCGCACTTTATTGCTGAATGTACCGACAACATCCGCGAGCAGGCCGACCTGCCGGGGCTGTTCGCCAAAGTGAACGAGGCGCTCGCCGCCACGGGCATCTTCCCGCTCGGCGGTATCCGCAGCCGCGCCCACTGGCTGGACACCTGGCAGATGGCCGACGGCAAGCATGATTACGCCTTTGTCCATATGACGCTGAAGATTGGCGCGGGGCGCAGTCTGGAGAGCCGGGAAGCCGTGGGGGAGATGCTGTTTGGGCTGATCAAAGCGCACTTTGCGGAACTGATGGCGAGCCGCTACCTGGCGCTGTCGTTTGAGCTCGACGAGCTACATCCGACGCTCAATTACAAACAAAACAACGTGCACGCGTTGTTTAAGTAGCCGTCTGCTTGCCCGGTGGCGCTTCGCTTACCGGGCCTACAACGGCCCCGAACGTAGGCCGGGTAAGCGCAGCGCCACCCGGCAACAACAGGATATCGCCATGCTCGACAAACATACCCATACCCTGATCGCCCACCGTCTGCATCAGGCGGAACAGTCCCGGGAGCAGATCCGCGCGATCTCGCTGGACTACCCGGAGATCACGATTGAAGACGCCTACGCCGTCCAGCGCGAATGGGTGAGCCTGAAGATCGCCGAAGGCCGCGTGCTGAAGGGCCACAAGATCGGCCTGACCTCCAAAGCGATGCAGGCCAGCTCGCAAATCAGCGAGCCGGACTACGGTGCGCTGCTGGACGACATGTTCTTCCACGACGGCAGCGACATTCCCGTCGATCGCTTTATCGTCCCGCGCATTGAAGTGGAGCTGGCGTTCGTGCTGGCAAAACCGTTGCGCGGCCCGAACTGCACGATCTTCGACGTCTATAACGCCACGGATTACGTCATCCCCGCGCTGGAGCTGATCGACGCCCGCTGCCACAACGTCGACCCGGAGACCCAGCGTCCGCGCAAGGTCTTCGACACCATCTCCGATAACGCCGCCAACGCGGGGGTGATCCTCGGCGGCCGTCCGATTAAGCCCGACGAGCTGGACCTGCGCTGGATCTCCGCCCTGCTCTACCGCAACGGCGTGATCGAAGAGACCGGCGTGGCCGCAGGCGTCCTGAACCACCCGGCCAATGGCGTGGCGTGGCTGGCCAACAAGCTTGCGCCGTACGACGTGCAGCTTGAGCCTGGCCAAATCATTCTCGGCGGCTCGTTTACCCGCCCGGTGCCCGCCAGCAGAGGCGACACCTTCCACGTCGATTACGGCAACATGGGCTCCATCAGCTGCCGCTTTGTCTAGGAGAGCACAATGCAAAACGCATTTAAAGCGGCGCTGAAAGCAGGCCGTCCGCAAATTGGGTTATGGCTGGGGCTGACCAGCAGCTACAGCGCCGAACTGCTGGCCGGGGCAGGCTTCGACTGGCTGCTGATCGACGGCGAACACGCGCCGAACAGCGTGCAGACCGTCTTAACCCAGCTGCAGGCTATCGCCCCTTATCCGAGCCAGCCGGTGGTGCGCCCGTCGTGGAACGACCCGGTGCAAATCAAACAGCTGCTGGACGTGGGTGCGCAAACCCTGCTGGTGCCGATGGTGCAAAACGCCGACGAAGCGCGGCAGGCGGTACGTGCCACCCGCTACCCGCCCGCGGGCATTCGCGGCGTCGGCAGCGCCCTGGCGCGCGCATCGCGCTGGAACCGCATTCCGGATTACCTGCAGCAGGCCAACGACGCCATGTGCGTGCTGGTGCAGATCGAAACCCGCGAGGCGCTGAAAAACCTGCCGCAGATCCTGGACGTGGAAGGCGTCGACGGCGTGTTTATCGGCCCGGCGGATCTCAGCGCCGACATGGGCTTTGCCGGCAATCCTCAGCACCCGGAGGTGCAGGCCGCCATTGAACAGGCGATCGCACAGATACGCGCTGCGGGTAAAGCCCCCGGCATCCTGATGGCGAACGAGCAGCTGGCAAAACGCTATCTTGAACTCGGCGCGCGGTTTGTCGCCGTCGGGGTCGACACGACCCTGCTCGCCCGCGGCGCGGAAGCGCTGGCGGCACGCTTTATCGAAAAACCGGTTACGTCAGTTAATAACAATAAATCCGTCTACTAAACGTAAGATCTGGAGCGCACCATGACGACCTCTACCCTGCAAACCCATGATAATAAAGCTGTTGAACATCGCGCCATTCACAAGCTGTTCCGACGCCTGATCGTCTTTCTCTTTATCCTGTTTGTTTTCTCGTTTCTCGATCGCATCAACATCGGCTTCGCCGGGCTGACGATGGGCAAAGATCTGGGCCTCACCTCAACCATGTTTGGCCTGGCCGCGACGCTCTTTTACGTCACCTACGTGCTGTGCGGGATCCCGAGCAACATCATGCTGGCGAAGATCGGCGCGCGCCGCTGGATCGCCGGGATCATGGTAGTGTGGGGTATTGCCTCCACCTGCACCATGTTCGCCACCAGCCCCGAAACCCTCTACGTTCTGCGCATGCTGGTGGGCATTGCCGAAGCCGGTTTCCTGCCGGGGATTCTGGTCTACCTCACCTGGTGGTTCCCGGCCTATCACCGCGCCCGCGCCAACGCGCTGTTTATGATTGCCATGCCGGTCACCATGATGCTCGGCTCAATCCTCTCCGGGTACATTCTGGCGATGGACGGACTGTGGAACCTCAAGGGCTGGCAGTGGCTGTTCCTGCTGGAAGGGCTGCCGTCGGTGGTGCTCGGCGTGGTGACCTGGTTTTACCTCAACGACACGCCGGATCAGGCCACCTGGCTGGATGAGGACGAAAAGCGGGCGCTCAAAACGATGATCGCCCGCGAGCAGGAGGTTGCCATTGCCCAATCCGTCACGCCGCGCTCGACGCTGCGCGAGGTGCTGACCCCGGCGGTGCTGCTCTACACGCTGGCCTACTTCTGCCTGACCAATACGCTGAGCGCGATCAACATCTGGACGCCGCAGATCCTGCAGAGCTTCAACACGGGGAGCAGCAACATCGTCATCGGCCTGCTGGCGGCGATCCCGCAGTTCTGCACCATCCTCGGGATGATCTGGTGGAGCCGCCGCTCCGACAGGCTGAAAGAGCGAAAAAAGCACACCATCCTGCCGTACCTGTTCGCCGCGGCGGGATGGATGCTGGCCTCCGCGACCGATCACAGCCTGATCCAGCTGCTTGGCATCATCATGGCCTCAACCGGATCGTTTACCGCCATGGCGATATTCTGGACCACGCCGGATCGGGTGATTAGCCTGCAGTCCCGCGCGGTGGCGCTGGCGGTGATCAACGCCATCGGCAACGTCGGCTCCGCCGTTAGCCCGCTGCTGATTGGGATCCTGCGCGACGCGACCGGCAGCTTCAGCTCGGGACTGTGGTTTGTGGCCGGGCTGCTGGTGGTCGGCGCGCTGGTGCTGACGCGTATTCCGATGACGCAGCGGGATCAACAGAGGAACGATCATGTGCCAGAGCCCTATCGCCAACATTGATATCAGCAAGGAGTACGACGAAAGTCTGGGCACCGACGATGTGCACTACCAGTCGTTCGCCCGCATGGCGGCCTTTTTTGGCCGCGACATGCAGGCGCATCGTCACGACCAGTATTTTCAGATGCACTTTCTCGATACCGGGCAGATTGAGCTCCAGCTCGACGATCACCGCTATTCGGTGCAGGCCCCGCTGTTCGTCCTCACCCCGCCGTCGGTGCCGCACGCGTTTATCACCGAATCCGACAGCGACGGACACGTGCTGACGGTGCGCGAGGATCTGATCTGGCCGCTGCTGGAGGTGCTCTACCCCGGCACGCGGGAGGCCTTTGGCCTGCCGGGGATCTGCCTCTCGCTGGCCGACAGGCCGGACGAGCTGGCGGCGCTGAAGCACTACTGGCAGCTCATTGCCCGGGAATCCACGGAGCAGCTGCCCGGGCGCGAGCATACCCTAGTCCTGCTGGCGCAGGCGGTGTTTACCCTGCTGCTGCGCAACGCGAAGCTCGACGACCACGCTTCAGGCGGCATGCGCGGCGAGCTGAAGCTGTTCCAGCGCTTTACCCAGCTGATCGACAGCCACTACCACCAGCACTGGACGGTGCCGGAATACGCCAGCGAGCTGCACCTGACCGAATCTCGCCTGACCGATATCTGCCGCCGCTTCGCCAACCGCACGCCAAAACGCCTGATCTTCGACCGCCAGCTGCGGGAGGCCAGGCGCCTGCTGCTCTTCTCCGACAGCACCGTCAGCGAAATTGCCTGGCAGCTGGGGTTCAAAGATCCGGCCTATTTCGCCCGCTTTTTTAACCGCTTAGTGGGATGCTCGCCCAGCGCGTATCGGGCGCAGAAAGTACCGGTTTCCTGAACGCATCACGGTTCGTAGGGCGGGTAAGCGCAGCGCCACCCGCCGAAAAGCCGTACAGATCACAAAACCATATCCCACCCGAAAAGTACCCGTCGTTGTCCCAATCGTCCCTTCACGTTACGCCCCTCTCAGGCTTCAATTAAACAACAAAAACAAAACATAAATTTAACAACACAATTCCGATACGAGGTCCCTATGAAGCCTGAAGAGTTCCGCGCTGATGCCAAACGCCCGTTAACCGGTGAAGAGTATTTAAAAAGCCTGCAGGACGGGCGTGAGATTTACATCTACGGCGAGCGCGTCAAAGACGTCACCACCCATCCGGCGTTTCGCAATGCGGCGGCCTCCATCGCGCAGATGTACGACGCGCTGCACAAGCCGGACATGCAGGACACGCTGTGCTGGGGCACCGACACCGGCAGCGGCGGCTATACCCATAAGTTCTTCCGCGTGGCGAAAAGCGCCGACGACCTGCGCCAGCAGCGCGACGCCATCGCCGAGTGGTCGCGCCTGAGCTACGGCTGGATGGGCCGCACGCCGGACTACAAAGCCGCGTTCGGCTGCGCGCTGGGCGCCAACCCGGCCTTCTACGGCCAGTTCGAGCAGAACGCCCGGAACTGGTACACCCGTATTCAGGAAACCGGCCTGTACTTCAACCACGCCATCGTTAACCCGCCGATCGACCGCCACAAGCCGGCGGACGAGGTAAAAGACGTCTACATCAAGCTGGAGAAAGAGACCGACGCCGGGATTATCGTCAGCGGCGCGAAAGTGGTGGCCACCAACTCCGCCCTGACCCACTACAACATGATCGGCTTCGGCTCCGCGCAGGTGATGGGCGAAAACCCAGACTTCGCGCTGATGTTCGTCGCGCCGATGGACGCCGAGGGCGTGAAGCTGATCTCCCGCGCCTCCTACGAGATGGTGGCAGGCGCAACCGGCTCCCCGTACGACTACCCGCTCTCCAGCCGCTTTGACGAAAACGACGCCATTCTGGTAATGGATCACGTGCTGATCCCGTGGGAAAACGTGCTGATCTACCGCGATTTCGACCGCTGCCGTCGCTGGACGATGGAAGGCGGTTTCGCCCGCATGTACCCGCTGCAGGCCTGCGTGCGCCTGGCGGTGAAGCTCGACTTCATCACCGCCCTGCTGAAGAAATCCCTGGAGTGTACCGGCACCCTGGAGTTCCGCGGCGTGCAGGCGGATCTCGGCGAAGTGGTGGCCTGGCGCAATATGTTCTGGGCGCTGAGCGACTCCATGTGTTCCGAAGCCACCCCGTGGGTCAACGGTGCGTATCTTCCTGACCACGCGGCGCTGCAGACCTACCGCGTGATGGCCCCGATGGCCTACGCCAAGATCAAGAACATCATCGAGCGTAACGTCACCTCCGGGCTGATCTACCTGCCGTCCAGCGCCCGGGATCTGAACAACCCGCAGATCGACCAGTATCTGGCGAAATACGTGCGCGGCTCCAACGGCATGGACCACGTCGAACGCATCAAGATTTTGAAGCTGATGTGGGATGCCATCGGCAGCGAGTTTGGCGGCCGTCACGAGCTGTACGAAATTAACTACTCCGGCAGCCAGGATGAAATTCGCCTGCAGTGTCTGCGCCAGGCGCAGAGCTCCGGCAATATGGACAAGATGATGGCGATGGTCGACCGCTGTATGTCCGAATACGACCAACACGGCTGGACGGTGCCACACCTGCACAACAACAGCGATATCAACATGCTGGACAAGCTGCTGAAATAGCGCAGCGGGAGGTTGCAATGCATTCAGATGAACAACGCCTGCGTTTTCGCGACGCAATGAGTAGCCTGTCGGCGGCGGTTAACGTGGTCACCACCGAGGGCGAGGCGGGCCGCTGCGGCATCACCGCCACCGCCGTCTGCTCGGTCACGGACACCCCGCCGTCGGTCATGGTGTGCATCAACGCCAACAGCGCCATGAACCCGGTATTCCAGGGCAACGGCAGGCTGTGCGTTAACGTGCTGAACCACGAGCAGGAGATCATGGCGCGCCATTTCGCCGGGATGACCGGTATGACGATGGAGGATCGTTTTGCCCTCTCCTGCTGGCAGAAAGGGCCGCTGGCGCAGCCGGTGTTGAAGGGCGCGCTGGCCAGCCTTGAAGGCGAAATAAGCCAGGTGCAAACCATCGGCACGCATCTGGTTTATCTGGTTGAAATTAAAAACATCATTCTGAGTGACGCGGGCCACGGCCTGATCTACTTCAGACGCCGCTTCCACCCGGTCATGCTGGAGACGGAAGTCGCCGTGTGACCCGCCTCGCGCTGGCCTTTTTTCCGGCCAGCGCCGCTTTCTGCAAAAACTCCTAAGGTTTCCGCTAAATCACGCCGTTATATACCCATAAGAGAAATTTTCTGTGCCTGAATACTGACGCCGCCTGTCAGTGCACCCGCATCATTCAGCGCATACCTATATATACAGGATGACCTTATGGCTAAAACGACGCGGAGCCGCTCGGCTGAACGTCTGGTCGATATTCTCCTTGAGCTACATTTAAACGGTGTGGTAAACCGCGGTGCGCTAATGGAGAAATTTAAAATTACCGAACGCACCGTCTACCGGGATTTAAATGCCCTCTCGCCCATTGTTGAACATACCGGTAACGGTCTATATCGGCTGATTCATTCCGCACAATCGCCGGGTGGGCAAGGATTGCATCACACTCTGGCTAACTTTCTGAATGCCGACAGCTTTTTCCCTGAAAGAAATATGGAATTCTGGCAAAAGCTTGAAACGCGCGTAGACGAAAACCATATTCTTATTCTTGGCAATGAAGCGGAACATACGGTAGAACGCGATATTCGCCGTCATTTAACGAAAATCGAGAAATCGATTAAAAACCATAATGTTTGCCAGATCGTTTATAAGGGTAAAACCCGCCTGATTAATCCCTATAAACTCATTAACAAAAAAAATATATGGTATTTACAAGCCACCGAAAATAGCCGGCTGAAATCCTTCTCATTGAGCCAGATTAGCTGGTTTGATATTCAGAAAACGACCTTCACTCCCGAAGAAAATGTTCTTGAGCTGCTGGAGAAAAGCCTCGATCCCTGGGTGTCCGAAGATACTTTCGCGGTGAAAATATTCATCAAAGATAATATTTCACATTACTTCCTGCGCCGGGATCTTCTGCCGGAACAGGAGCTGCTGGAGGAGCAGCAGGACGGCGTCACGCTGCGCTGCCAGGCGGCCCACGAGAACCAGATCCTGCCGCTGCTGTTCTACTGGCTCCCCCATATTCAGATCCTGGAACCGAGCTGGCTGAAGGAGAAACTCATCAGGACGCTGGAGAGCTATCTGGCCGTAGAGCGCAACCCGAATAATCAAGTGATCTCAATCACATAATTTCGCCCTCTGGCGGCGCACCGAAACCGCTCGTCGCCGCCTTTGACCGCTCACCCGGCACTTTCAACCACTCATTCATTTACCGTCCTTTACGCGCGCGGGGATCTGGCACGATCGCTCCAGCATTAATCAATACCTCCTCACAACGAACCCTGACCCTTTTTTCTTTACATAAAAAACCAGGTCTTACTATGGATACTAAAAAACTACTGAAGCACGTGCCCTGGGCCTTACTCGGGATCCTCGGTGCTTTCTGTCTGGCGGTTGTCGCATTACGCCGGGGCGAACACGTCAGCGCCCTGTGGATCGTGGTCGCGTCGGTTTCCGTCTACCTTGTGGCTTATCGCTACTACAGCTTATACATCGCGCAGAAGGTCATGAAGCTCGACCCGACGCGTGCCACCCCGGCGGTCATTAACAATGACGGCCTGAACTACGTGCCTACCAACCGCTACGTGCTGTTTGGTCACCACTTTGCCGCCATCGCAGGCGCTGGCCCGCTGGTCGGCCCGGTACTGGCCGCGCAGATGGGCTACCTGCCGGGTACGCTCTGGCTGCTGGCGGGCGTGGTGCTGGCGGGGGCGGTGCAGGACTTTATGGTGCTGTTTATCTCCTCGCGCCGTAACGGTTCGTCGCTGGGTGAGATGATCAAAGAAGAGATGGGCCGCGTGCCGGGCACCATCGCCCTCTTTGGCTGCTTCCTGATCATGATCATCATCCTCGCGGTGCTGGCGCTGATCGTGGTGAAAGCGCTGGCCGAAAGTCCGTGGGGCGTCTTCACCGTCTGCTCTACCGTACCGATTGCGCTGTTCATGGGCATCTACATGCGCTTCCTGCGCCCTGGCCGCGTTGGCGAGGTCTCGGTGATCGGTATCGTGCTGCTGGTCGCCTCCATCTACTTCGGCGGCGTGATTGCGCACGACCCGTACTGGGGCCCGGCGCTGACCTTTAAAGACACCACCATCACCTTCGCGCTGATCGGTTACGCATTCGTTTCTGCCCTGCTGCCGGTGTGGCTGATTCTGGCTCCGCGCGACTACCTGGCGACCTTCCTGAAAATCGGCGTGATCGTCGGGCTGGCCATCGGGATTGTGATCATCAACCCTGAGCTGAAAATGCCGGCGGTAACCCAGTACATTGACGGTACCGGTCCGCTGTGGAAAGGCGCCCTGTTCCCGTTCCTGTTTATCACTATCGCCTGCGGTGCCGTGTCTGGCTTCCACGCGCTGATCTCCTCCGGCACCACGCCGAAGCTGATGGCCAATGAAACCGACGCGCGCTTCATCGGTTACGGCGCAATGCTCATGGAGTCCTTCGTGGCGATCATGGCGCTGGTTGCGGCGTCGATTATTGAGCCTGGCCTGTACTTCGCGATGAACACGCCACCAGCGGGTCTGGGCATCACCATGCCTAACCTGCATGAGATGGGCGGCGAAAATACCGCACTGATCATGGCGCAGCTGAAAGAGGCCAGCGCACACGCGGCGGCGACCGTCAGCTCCTGGGGCTTTGTGATCTCGCCTGAGCAGATCATGCAGACCGCGAAAGACATCGGCGAACCGTCCGTGCTGAACCGCGCAGGTGGTGCACCGACGCTGGCGGTAGGTATCGCACACGTGTTCCACAAAGTGCTGCCGTGGGCGGACATGGGCTTCTGGTACCACTTCGGTATTCTGTTCGAAGCGCTGTTCATCCTCACCGCGCTGGATGCCGGTACCCGTGCGGGCCGCTTCATGCTGCAGGATCTGCTGGGTAACTTCGTGCCGTTCCTGAAGAAAACCGACTCTCTGGTGGCGGGCGTACTCGGCACCGCGGGCTGCGTAGGCCTGTGGGGTTACCTGCTGTATCAGGGCGTGGTTGACCCACTCGGCGGCGTGAAGAGCCTGTGGCCGCTATTCGGTATCTCTAACCAGATGCTGGCGGCCGTGGCCCTGGTGCTGGGTACCGTGGTCCTCGTGAAGATGAAACGTACCAAATACATCTGGGTTACCGTGGTGCCTGCGCTGTGGCTGCTGCTCTGCACCACCTGGGCGCTGGGTCTGAAGCTGTTCAGCACCAACCCGCAGCTGGAAGGCTTCTTCTTCATGGCTAACCAGTACAAAGAGAAGATTGCCGCAGGCGGCGCGGATTTAACCGCGCAGCAGATTGCCAACATGAACCATATCGTGGTGAACAACTACACCAACGCGGGTCTGAGCATTCTGTTCCTGGTGGTGGTGTACAGCATCATCTTCTACGGCATCAAAACCTGGATGAAAGTGCGCAACATCGATGGCCGCACGGATAAAGAAACCCCGTACGTGCCGGTACCGGAAGGCGGCGTGAAGACCTCTTCACACCACTAAAACAATGGCGGGCGGCGCTGCGCTGACCCGCCCTACAACGGTGCTGTAGGCCCGGATCGCTGCGCGCCACCGGGCTTTTTCTTATCAGGACACGTTATGTTTGGTAACTTAGGCGAAGCAAAAAAATACCTCGGTCAGGCGGCGAAAATGCTGATTGGCATCCCGGACTATGACAACTACGTTGAGCACATGAAGACCAACCATCCGGATAAGCCGTACATGACCTACACCGAATTCTTCCGCGAGCGCCAGGAAGCGCGCTACGGGGGAAGTGGAGAAGGCGGCGTTCGCTGCTGCTAAAGGAGAGACCATGACCCCGATTGCCGTTACCCTGCTGACCGGTTTCCTCGGCGCCGGTAAAACCACCCTGCTGCGCCACATCCTGAACGAGCAGCACGGCTTCAAAATCGCCGTCATCGAAAACGAATTTGGCGAAGTCTCCGTTGACGATCAGCTGATCGGCGACCGCGCCACGCAGATCAAAACCCTGACCAACGGCTGCATCTGCTGCACCCGCTCTAACGAGCTGGAAGATGCCCTGCTGGACCTGCTCGACAGCCGCGATCGCGGGGAAATCGACTTTGACCGTCTGGTGATTGAGTGCACCGGCATGGCCGACCCCGGCCCGATCATTCAGACCTTTTTCTCGCACGAGATCCTTTGCCAGCGCTACCTGCTGGACGGCGTCATTGCCCTGGTCGATGCGGTCCACGCCGACGATCAGATGAACCAGTTCACCATCGCCCAGTCTCAGGTGGGCTACGCCGACCGCATCCTGCTGACCAAAACCGACGTGGCGGGCGAAAGCGTTAAGCTTCGCGAGCGCCTGACGCGCATCAACTCCCGCGCGCCGATTTATACGGTGACGCACGGCGATATCGACCTGTCCCAGCTGTTCAACACTAACGGCTTTATGCTGGAAGAGAACGTCACCACAAAACCGCGCTTCCACTTTATGGGAGACAAGCAAAACGACGTGGCGTCGATTGTGGTGGAGCTGGATTACCCGGTGGACATCAGCGAGGTCTCCCGCGTGATGGAGAACCTGCTGCTGTCGTTTGCCGACAGGCTGCTGCGCTACAAAGGCATGCTGTGGATTGACGGCGAGCCGAACCGCCTGCTGTTCCAGGGCGTGCAGCGCCTGTACAGCGCCGACTGGGACCTACCGTGGGGCGATGAAGCGCCGCACAGCGTGATGGTGTTTATAGGCATCCAGCTGCCGGAGGAGGAAATTCGGGCGGCGTTTGCGGGGCTGAAGAAATAGCCTCCCCGCTTAACTATGCGCTCCGAACAATCCCCCTCTCCCCTGTGGGGAGAGGGGTGAGCGGTAAACTTATTTCACCGCCTCCGGCAGCGTCACAATCCAGAGCTCGCTGTCGGACTCCGGCTTCTTCAGCGGCTTCACGCTGAGCGTGGTTTCCACCGGTTTATCATCCAGCGTCAGCTTGCCTTCCGCGTTCACCCGGTAATCCTTAAGCTTCTTGCCCTCGACCGGGTTTTGCATCGCGACCTTCACGCCAAAGTCGTTATCGTTCGCCACCGCAAGCGTTTTGCTGTCGATCAGCGCCAGCCCTTCAGCCTTTTCCTGCTGCCAGCCCAGCGCGCGGAGATCGACCACCTGCGTTTTTGCCGCAAGAGTAATGCCGCGCTGCGCCAGGGTTTTCTCATCATCAAACTCCGGGTACTCGCCCGGCTTGTCAAAGGCGGAAAGATCGCTCGCCTTGCTGAGATCCACCTTGTAGATCAGGTTACGCATTCCGTCGTTTTTATCGCTTCCCTGCTCAATCAGCAGGATGTGCTGATTATCGAGCGCCACGATGTCGCCGATTTTGGCATCGCTGTTTTTGTCGTAGGCCGCGCTGTCGATAGGGTAACCGTACATCGCGGTTTTGCCGGTCGCCGGGTCGAAGCTTACCAGACGGGTAAACAGCGCCTGCTTTTTGCTCTTCCCGTCGATGTCCAGCGTGCTTTGCACGGCGGCGATAATCCGCCCGTCCGGCATCCGGGTCAGGCCTTCAAAGCCCCGGTTTGGCTGGCGCCATTTGATGATGTTTGGCAGACCGCCCGCGATAGATTTTTCCCCTTCCGCGGCCTGCGGCCCGTGGATCGCGAGGATCTTCCCTTTGCTGTCGACGTTAATCAGGAACGGGCCGTACTCGTCGCACAGCCAGTAGCCGCCTTTGCCGTCCGGCGTAATGCCTTCCGTATCTAGTCCGCGGTTATCACCTTTCAGGACCTTGAGGGTGTCGCTGAACGCCACTTCATTGGTGGAGCCAATCACGCCGCTTTGCAGCGGGAGACCGTTAATCTCGCCTTTATCGTCATGCAGCGGGCGGGCATCAACCGCCTCCGCTTTGCCGTTCTGGACGCGGATGGTCATCAGTAGCGGCGCGAAATCCGGCGTAACAAAGATTTTGGCTTCGTTTTTACCCATTTTTGGCGCATCGGCGTTGGGACCGCGATCGGTCACGGTCGCAAACGTCAGGGCATCGCCCTGCTTGCCCGTAAACAGCAGGCCAGAGCCAATCCCCACCGGGAGCCCGTTCGGGAACGCATCGGCAAACGCGCCGCTGTATTTCACATGGGAGCCGTCAGGGAAGCTGACGATATAGCGCTCAGCGGTAGGCTGCGCAGCCAGGCCAGAGAAAGAGAGCGCACAACCAATAAGCACAGGAATAATTTTTCTTTTCATATTGTTAGTGTCCAGTGAGTGAAGCCAACAACGTAAAGAATAAACGTGTCAGAAAAATGACATAGAAAGGCAACCGGCGTGCGCGCGTGAACGTATATTCATTGACCTGAAATGTAAGGTTGTGTTGTATTGTGTGACATCTGAAATACTTCTGGAAATTATTAGAAACCCAATTAATTCACCTCTAATCACTATCCCTTCCTCGTTCAGTTTATGTTTAGTCAAAAAATTAAACGGTGCCTAAACGTCCGAACATCACGCGTTGACACCTCGACGATCAAACATCGATGCAACATTTCAAATAAAAAAGTTAACAATATCAGCATAAAACAGCGACCTTCATCACATTTGCAGTCATAAACATCGCTTGTTAAGGTGCCCCCAGATGAATTTAATGACGAGGCATAAAACATGAAAAAACTGAATATCCTTCTTCTTTCTGCTCTGACCGCCCTCTCGGGTTCCGCTCTGGCAATGGGCGGCAGCATTGAGCAGGGTAAAAACTTTACCAACCTCAACCTCGAGATGGGGAAATCCTCATCCGGCCTGTATGCCGAAAGCAACTGGCTTAAAAACACCGATGACGGTACCCAGACCGGCGGCGTGGGCGCAGGCTACAACCTGGAAGTGGGCCCGGTAATGCTGAATCCGGGTGCCAAAGCCATTTACATCGGCCCGAAGAAAGGCGATAACGGCGTGGCGTTCCCGATCGGCGGCGGTGTGAACGTTGCCCTGACCGACAGCATCCACGTGTACGGTGAAGGCTACGTGGCGCCAGAAGGGCTGAACAACAGCGTGAAAAACTACGTGGAAGCCAACGGCGGCGTAAGCTGGACGCCAATTACGCCTGTGACCCTGAAAGTGGGCTACCGCCACGTGAGCGTTGATGGCAAGGACGGCCGCCCTGGCCACACGCTGATTGACGGCGCATATGTAGGCGGTGGAGTCACCTTCTGATGAAACACCGCATGACCGCGCTTTGCGTTCTGAGCCTCACGCTGATGCTCACCGGCTGCGTCCAGTACAAATGGGTGAAACCGGGCGTCAGCGATGCGGAAATGAATAAAAAGCTCACGGAATGCGAAGCGCAGGCGCTGATCGATCTTCCCCCGGATAACGTGGTGACCGGTTCGAGCTCGGAAAAAACGGACAAATCGAAAAAGAAAAAGGACATTTCCACGAGCTACACGGTTGAAGACGCGAATGAATATCGCCGGGATACGCTGGTTGACAGCTGCATGTTCAAAAGCGGCTGGGACAAGATCGAAGTGCAATAATCCCATAAAAAAACCTGCCGGCTGGCAGGTTTTTTTTATGGCCTCTTACTGACGCACCACCACCAGCTTCTGGTTCACAAACTCTTTGATCCCCAGATCCGACAGCTCGCGTCCGTAACCGGAGCGCTTCACGCCGCCGAACGGCAGCTCTGGCGCGGTATCGGTGAGCCAGTTGATATACACCATCCCGGTCTCAATCCGCGACGCCATCTTCTTCGCGCGCTCGATATTCTGGCTGAATACCGCCCCACCCAGGCCGTAGTGTGAGTCGTTCGCCAGCGCGACCGCCTCGTCGTCGTTTTTTACCACGTACATCTGCGCCACCGGGCCGAAGAACTCTTCAAAGTACGCCGGGTTGTCGCGCGAGATATTCGTCAGGATCGTCGGTTCGAAGAAGCTCCCCTCACGCTGCACCGGCTTGCCGCCATAGTGCAGCGTCGCGCCGTTTTTCACCGCCTCGTTGACCTGTTTGGTCAGCGTTTCCAGCGCATCTTTCGACGACAGCGGCCCCAGCGTGGTGCTTTCGTCCAGCGGATCGCCAATCTTCACCTGCTTAAATGCCTCGGTGAATTTGCTCAGGAAGGTGTCGGCAATCTTTTCATGCAGGATAAAGCGCTTCGCCGCGGTACAGACCTGCCCGGCGTTGTTGAGCCGCGCATTCACGCCATTCCTGACGGCTTTGTCCAGGTCCGCATCGTCCAGCACCACGAACACGTCGTTACCGCCCAGTTCAAGGGTGGATTTCTTGATGTGCTTCGCCGCCTGCGCGGCCACCACGCTACCCGCTTTTTCGGAGCCGGTTAATGCGGCACCCTGCACGCGATCGTCGGCAATGATGTTCGCCACCTGCTCGGACGAGATAAACAGGTTGGTCCATGCGCCTTCCGGCGCCCCCGCCTCGCGCACCAGGTGGGCAAAGGTCTCGGCGCAGTGCGGCACGATGCTGGCATGCTTGGCGATAACGGGGTTACCCGCCGCCAGGTTTGGCGCCAGAACGCGCATCAGCTGGTAATACGGGAAGTTCCACGGCTCAACGGCCATCAGCACGCCGATGGGGTGATGTTCCACCCACGCTTCCCCGAGTTCGGATTGATACTTCACTGGGGCCAGGAACTGCTTCGCGTTGTCGGCGTAGTAGCGGGCGATCTGCGCGCACAGCTTCACTTCGCCACGGCTCTGTTCGATGAGCTTACCCATCTCCTGACTGGCAATTTTCGCCAGCTCCTCGGTGCGCTCGTCGATCAGATCGGCAAGCTTATGCAGCACCGGCAGGCGCTGATTGATGTCGCCTTTCGCCCAGTCCGAATGGTAAAGCGCATCGGCCGCCTTCAGCGCCGCGTCGATATCCGCGTCGGTATGTGAGGGGTATTCTTTGATGAGCTGGTTAGTGGCAGGATTTACTGTCTGATAAGCCATGTCGAATCTCCTTGTTTTACCGCTTAGGGTATTAAGGGTAGTCAACATGACTGGCTGTGGACGTAAAGTTGGGTATATCCGGAAGGTTCTTAATGAAGCGCTGCCAGACGTTTCGCTGACGTGGTATAAAAAACGTCCAGAAGGAGTGCATATGACCGATACCCGACACATCCGGCAGACTTTTCACCGCGCCTCAGGCCTTGAGCTGCGCAGCACGTGGCAGAGCACGCAGGCGTACAAACGCCACAGTCACCCTCAGCTCTCTATCGGCGCGATTATGGAAGGCCAGACCTGCTGCATTTGTCATGACAAAGAATACATCCTTAACCCCGGGGACCTCATTGTGATCCCGGCCTCTGCGACGCACAGCTGCAACCCCGTCGCCGGGCAACCGCGCAGCTACCATATGCTCTATATCGACACCAATATTCCTCTGGCGTTACAGGTGATTCGCGACCCTGCGCTCTTTAAGCGCTACCTGGATATTGTTGAGGCGATGTCGCCTGTATCCGTGGACACGCTGCTTTCAGCCCTGCCCCGCCGCGTGGAAAACGCAGACGCGCTTCGCTCAACCAGCCAGCACGTGCGGCAGGCGTTTCTTGCCGACCTGGCCGCACCGCCTTCGCTTGACGAACTTGCCCAGCGATTCTCTCTGCGCAAGGAGACGCTGATCCGCACCTTCCGGCAGGATACCGGCCTGACGCCGGGCAGCTTCCTCAACATCTCCCGCGTGGAGTTCGCCAAAGCACGGCTACGTGCCGGGGACGACATCGCCGACGTTGGCTACCAGAGCGGCTTTGCCGACCAGAGCCATTTTCATAAGACCTTCGTCAGCTATACCGCCGCCACGCCGCGCCAGTACGCGACGGGCCGATCAATATCTGACAATAAATAACGTTGGCATCACCGTAGCCTGACCTCAGATTGTTAACCGAGGTTGCTATGGAACTGTTCTTCCCTTCCGCTTTTCTCGCCCTGGCGCTGGCGCATTTTGTCGCCCTGTTAAGCCCGGGGCCGGACTTCTTCCTGCTGGTGGGCTACGCGGCGCGCTACCGACTGCGCGGCAGCGCCGGATTGTGCGTCGGCATCGCCGCGGGTAACGCGCTTTATATTGTTCTGGTGATTATCGGCTGGAGCGCGCTGCGCCAGTTTGCGTGGCTGTTTACGCTGATAGAGCTTTGCGGGGCGCTGTACCTGCTGTGGATCGGCTCGCATCTGGTACGAAGCCAACCGCAGGCGATGAGGCTGCATGAAACCCATCAGCGCTGCCCCTCGCTGCGCAAGCAGATCCTGCTGGGGCTCGGCTCGGCGCTGCTTAATCCGAAGAACGCGCTGTTCTATCTGGCGCTGATGACGGCATTGCTGGGGCCGGACGTGACGCTGCTTCAGCAGGCAACGTGCGGCGTCTGGATGGTGACGGTGGTGCTGGCGTGGGATCTGGCGCTGGTGACGCTGATGGGGCTATCGTCGGTGCAACAGAAGCTCAGCCGTGCACTGTGGCTGATAGAGCGCACGGCGGGGCTGGTGCTGATGGGGTTTGGCGGGTGGGTGCTGTGGCGGCGGCTGGCAACTAGTGTATTGCCACTATAGAAAGCAACGCCTTTATTACCTTACAAAATAAGTGACTTAGTTATTAGTATTTCTTCCCTGGCGTGGCAAGCTAATGCCACAGCAATCGTTAAGGGAACAACGTGAAAAATTACAAAGTCATTACGCCACTTTTTCCAACCTATGCGCAGGTTCAGGCAATGATGAAAGCCGTCTCCGGCTATTCAGTGAATTCGGTACGTAACATGATCAGTTCGATTCAGGAACAAACCGGCACGCCGCAAAACCCGGTCGACTGGTCCGAACCTGATATGTGGATCAACGAACGCCTGAAAGGCGAAGACGCAGAGATCGCGCTGCGAATATGGAATCAGGATAGCCACATCCTCAATCCGCGCCATAGCTACGGTAGCTATTTGTTTCTTAACTCTTCTGTCTTCGAGCTGATGGAAACGACACCGAAAGATACCTGGGTCCCTACCCAGCGCGGGCAGCAATTCCTGAATAATGACGATGCCACGTTACGCGCGCTCGACGATAAAGAAGGGTTACTGCAACTCCTTGAACTGCTTGCAGGACGTGAAATGTCCCGTCGTGCTGACTTACTCCCGGAATGGCAGGCTTTTTTACACCAGCATTCAAAATTCGCTTCTACCAGTTCTATCAAAAGCACGCTCTACTCGCGCCTCTACAACCTGATCGATCGCGATATGGTCGCCCGTGAAGGGATGAGTTACTACATCACCGATAAAGGCCGGGCATGGCTAGCGAATGCGTTACCGGCCCGAAAAGCCGACCCACGAAAAGAACTTCTGGACGCGGTTAAGCGCTATAACCAGCAGCAAAAAGAGCAGCTTCGCGAACAAATCAGCACCATGAATCCCTATAAGTTTGAGCATTTGATTGGTCAACTTCTGGAGGCAATGGGTTATGAACAGGTGGAAGTGACCAAAGCGTCGGGCGATAAGGGCGTCGATGTCGTCGGCAGAGTACAGGTGGGCATTACCACCATCACGGAAGTGGTGCAGGTTAAGCGTATGCAGAGCAATATTACCCGTCCTGTTATCGACCAGTTACGCGGTGCGTTGCCTTATCACAGCGCGATCCGGGGCACGCTCATCACTACCGGGCGTTTTGCCGGGAACTGTGAAAAAGCGGCTCTGCATCCCGGTGCGGCTCCTATTACCTTGATAGATGGTGACCGGCTGCTTGAACTGCTGATTGAGAATAATGTTGGCATTCGACGCAGCAACGCGGTCGAGCTGCTGGATGTGGATTTACAGCTTTTTGATGAGCTGGAAGAGGGATTAAAAGGCGAAATTTAACGTCTTAATCGCTACAATAGACGCCAAATTTTTCCTGATTGAGTTCATCATGGCCAAAGCACCAACAAAAAAAGCCAAAGCAAAGAAAGGCTTTGAAGACACATTATGGGATACCGCGAACCAGCTTCGCGGTAGCGTTGAATCCTCCGAGTACAAGCACGTGGTACTGAGCCTCGTGTTTCTGAAATTTATCAGCGATAAGTTCGAGTCTCATCGTAAGAAAATGCTCGCCGATGAAGAGCAGAAAATGTTTGTTGATATGGAAGTATTCTATCAGCAGGACAACATCTTCTATCTGCCGGAAGAGGCCCGCTGGTCGTTTATCAAAAAGAATGCCAAGCAGGATAACCTCGCCGTTCTGATTGATACCGCCCTCTCAACTATTGAGAAGCGCAACCCGACGCTGAAAGGTGCGCTGCCGGATAACTACTTCAGCCGTCAGAATCTGGAAACCAAGAAGCTGGCGTCGCTTATCGACACCATTGATAACATCGAAACACTGGCCCACGAAACTGACGTCGAAGCGCTGTCGAAAGAAGACCTGGTTGGTCGCGTTTACGAATACTTCCTCGGCAAGTTTGCCGCCACCGAAGGTAAAGGCGGCGGTGAGTTCTATACGCCAAAATGCGTGGTCACGCTGCTGACCGAAATGCTCGAACCGTTCCAGGGCAAAATTTATGACCCCTGCTGCGGCTCGGCGGGGATGTTTGTCCAGTCGGTGAAGTTCGTTGAAAGCCACCAGGGGAAAAGCCGCGATATCGCCCTGTACGGTCAGGAGCTGACGGCGACCACCTACAAGCTGGCGAAGATGAACCTCGCCATTCGCGGCCTGTCCGCCAACCTTGGCGAACGCCCGGCGGACACCTTCTTTAGCGATCAGCACCCGGACCTGAAAGCCGACTACATTCTGGCCAACCCGCCGTTTAACCTGAAAGACTGGCGCAACGACGCCGAGCTGACCAAAGACCCGCGCTTTGCCGGCTACCGCACGCCGCCAACCGGTAACGCCAACTACGGCTGGATCTTGCATATGCTCTCCAAGCTGTCGGCCAACGGTACCGCCGGTTTTGTGCTGGCGAACGGCTCGATGAGTTCCAACACCAGCGGCGAAGGCGAGATCCGCGCGCAGATGATCGAAAACGATCTGATCGACTGCATGATTGCCCTGCCCGGACAGCTGTTTTACACCACACAGATCCCGGTCTGCCTATGGTTTATGACCAAATCGAAGGCGGCCGATCCAGCCAAAGGCTATCGTAACCGTCAGGGTGAAACGCTGTTTATCGATGCGCGTAATCTCGGCAGCATGATTGACCGCACCACTAAAGAACTGACGGCGGACGATATCGCCACCATCGCCGATACCTACCACGCATGGCGCACTACGCCGGAAGAGCTGGCTGAACGCGTTAAGCGCGGCGACAGCAGGCTGGCGAAATACGAAGACAAGGCTGGGTTCTGCAAGGTCGCGACTATTGAAGAGATCAAGGCTAACGACTATGTGTTGACCCCGGGCCGCTATGTCGGTGCCGCCGAGCAGAAAGATGACGGCGTGGCGTTTGAAACCAAAATGCGCGAATTGTCGAAAACGTTGTTTGAGCAGATGAAGCAGGCGGAAGAACTGGATAAGGCGATTCGTCAGAATTTGGAGGTGTTGGGTTATGGGGAATGAAGACTTCAAACTACCGCCTGGATGGCATTGTAGAAGCCTTGTTGATTGCACAAAAGGTGGAAATATTTCTTATGGCATTGTTCAACCTGGCCAACATCAAGACGATGGTATTGGAATAATTCGTGTAAATAATATACAAAATGGAAAAATTTCCGTTGCCGATGTATTAAAAGTTTCTCACGATGTTGAAAGTAAATTTTCTAAGACGCGATTAGAAGGTGGGGAAGTACTTTTAACATTAGTTGGTTCGACCGGCTTAAGTGCTATTACAACTAAAGACTTACATGGATGGAATGTTGCTCGTGCTATCGCAGTGATTAAACCTTCTGATGAAATAAGCGCAGAATGGATACATATTTGTCTTCAATCTCCTTATACAAAATATTTCTTAGATTCCAGAGCTAATACAACCGTTCAAAAAACTCTTAATTTAAAAGACGTAAAGGAAATTCCATTACCTATACCTCCTATTGAAGAGAGAATGAATCTTGAAAAAATTTATTTTGATTTAGAGAGTAAAATTAATCTGAATTTAGAAATCAACCAAACCCTGGAACAAATGTCCCAAACCCTGTTCAAATCCTGGTTTGTGGATTTCGACCCAGTGATTGATAACGCGCTGGATGCGGGAAACCCAATCCCGGAGGCTCTGCAATCTCGCGCCGAATTGCGTCAAAAAGTAAGCAATAGTGTAGATTTCAAACCACTTCCGGCAGATATTCGTGCACTGTTCCCGGCGGAGTTTGTAGAATCTGAATCGGGCTGGATACCGAAAGGTTGGGAAAGTGAAAGTTTTGATTCATTCTGTGATTTTATTCAGAGTGGAGGAACACCTTCAAGAAAGGAAACATTATTCTGGAGTGACGGTACAATAAAATGGCTTTCATCTGGCGAAGTTAAAGGTAAAATAGTCTTAGACACAAAAGAAAAAATTACACAAACTGGGTTACTGCATAGCTCAGCGAAATTATGGAAAAGGTATACAACCGTCGTTGCAATGTACGGTGCAACTGCGGGAGAAGTGTGTATTATTGGCGATAAAATGACAGCTAATCAAGCATGCTGCGGATTGTATTCAGAAAAATACCCATTCTATGTCTATAATTTTGTCAGCAATAAAACTGATGAATTGACTTCAAAGGCTACAGGTTCAGCGCAACAAAATCTTAATAAATTAATTATATCCTCAACAAAATTTATACGTCCTTCAAATGCGATAATTACTATATTTGAAGATAATGTAGCTCCATTGTTTATGAAATGGTTTTCTAATTCCTCTGAAAATAATACCTTAACAATACTCCGCGACACCCTGCTCCCCAAACTCATCTCCGGTGAGCTGTCCCTGGAGGATTTCCCCGACCTCATCAAACAAACAGAAGCCGCATAACGCATTTTTGCCCCTGTAAAATCAGGGGCTTTCTGGTAAGGTTTTCTCTTATTACAGGAAGCCTTACCAGAAAACCAGCCAGGGCCGGAGCGGGATATGCATCTCTCATTCAGTGAAGCGAAGTTAGAACAGGCAATAATTGAACTGCTACAGGAGCAGGGCTACCAGCACCTGACAGGCGATAATGTGCCGCGTTCCAGCCTCGATCAGGTGATTATCGAAGACGATCTTCGCCATTACCTAGCCGCACGCTATCAGGCCGACGGCATCACAGAAGAAGAGATCCAGCGGCTGCTCAAGCAACTCTCCACCCTGCCCGCCTCCGATCTCTATGAAAGCAATAAAACCTTCTGCACCTGGCTGGCCAACGGTTTCCTGTTTAAACGCGACGATCGCCAGCAGAAAGATCTCTATATCGAACTGCTCGATACCCGGCACCTGCCCGCCGCGCTGCGTGAACTGTTTGAAGCTGACGTGCCGCTGCAACAGGCCGCGGAAACGCCGGCAAGCTATCTTATCCAGCCGCTGAACCGCGTGAAAATCGTCAATCAGTTGACCATCACCGGCAAAGAAAACCAGCCGCGCATTCCGGATGCCATCCTGTATATCAACGGCCTGCCGTTGGTGGTGTTCGAATTTAAAAGCGCCGTTCGCGAGCAGGAAGCCAATATTGGTGATGCGTATAAACAGCTCTGCACCCGCTATCGCCGCGATATTCCGCAGCTGTTTGTTTATAACGCGCTGTGCATTATCAGCGACGGCGTGAATAACCGCATGGGCAACCTTTTTGCGCCTTATGAGTATTTCTACTCCTGGCGTAAAGTCACCGGTAACGAAAACCGAGAGCAGGACGGCATTCCTTCCCTGCACTCAATGATTCAGGGACTATTTCACCCGGTACGCCTGCTGGATGTGATTAAAAACTTTATCTGCTTCCCGGATAAAGCCAAACATGAAGTGAAAATCTGCTGCCGCTATCCGCAGTACTATGCCGCGCGCAAGCTCTACTACAGCATTGAGCGAGCGCGTAAACCTTACGGCAACGGTAAAGGCGGCACCTACTTTGGCGCCACGGGCTGCGGTAAGAGTTACACCATGCAGTTCTTAACCCGCCTGCTGATGAAAAGCGTCGAGTTTGCCAGCCCGACCATCGTGCTGATCACTGACCGTACCGATCTGGACGATCAGCTCTCCACGCAGATGTGTAATGCCAAAAATTATATCGGTGACGATACCGTGGAGCCCGTCACCAGCCGCGACGATCTGCGGGAAAAACTGGCCGGTCGTAACAGCGGCGGTGTCTTCCTGACCACCATCCATAAATTTACTGAAGACACCGAATTGCTCTCCGAGCGAAGCAATGTCATCTGTATCTCTGACGAAGCGCACCGCAGCCAGGTCAATCTGGATCAGAAAGTGATCGTCGATAAAGAGAGCGGCAAGGTACGCAAGACCTGGGGCTTTGCCAAATATCTGCACGACTCGCTGCCAGCAGCCACCTATGTCGGTTTTACCGGGACGCCTGTAGACGCCACGCTGGATGTCTTCGGCGCGGTAGTGGACAGCTACACCATGACCGAATCCGTTCAGGATGAGATTACGGTACGCATCGTCTATGAAGGTCGCGCAGCAAAAGTGATCCTGGATGCCAGCAAGCTGGAAGAGGTAGAGAAATATTACGAAGAGTGCGCTAACGCGGGCACTAATGAGTGGCAGATCGACGAAAGCAAAAAAGCCAGCGCCACCATGAACGCGATCCTGGGTGATGAAGATCGCCTGAAGGCGCTGGCGGAAGACTTTGCTAAACACTATGAAAAACGCGTCGCTGAAGGCTCAACGGTGAAAGGTAAGGCCATGTTTGTCTGCGCCAGCCGGGAAATTGCCTGGGATTTATATCGTCAGTTGAAAGACTGTCGTCCGGCGTGGTTTGAGGTTAAGCAGGCCCCTGAAGGGGTTGAGCTTACCGAGCAGGAGCAGAAAGAGCTGCCACCGTCCGAAATGGTCAAGATGGTGATGACACGAGGTAAAGACGATGACGCCAAACTGTACGACCTGCTGGGCAGCAAAGAGTATCGTAAAGAACTGGATAAACAGTTCAAAAATGCAAAGTCGAATTTCAAAATCGCTATTGTGGTCGATATGTGGCTCACCGGTTTCGACGTCCCGGAACTGGACACTATCTATATCGATAAGCCGCTGCAAAAACATAACCTTATCCAGACCATATCCCGTGTTAACCGCAAGCTGGAAGGAAAAAGCAAAGGCCTGGTGGTGGACTATATCGGCATCAAGCGCCAGATGAACCAGGCACTGGCGATGTATTCCCGCATTGACGCCACCAACTTTGAAGACATTCAGCAGTCGGTCATTGAGGTAAAGAATCATCTCGACCTTCTGTCGCAAGTTTTCCACGATTTCGACAGCCGCGCTTACTTCACAGGAGAGCCTCAGGCTCAGCTGGCATGTTTGAATCTGGCGGCAGAATTTGTCTTGCGTACCCAGAAAATTGAACGTCGATTTATGGGGCTAGTGAAGCGCCTGAAGGCAGCCTACGATGTCTGCTGCGGCAGCGAGGCGCTATCGCAGCCAGAGCGAGATCGTATCCATTTCTATCTTGCCGTGCGTTCCATCGTCTTTAAGCTGACCAAGGGGGATGCTCCTGACGTTACCCAGATGAACGCCCGAGTGCGAGAGATGATTTCTGACGCATTAAAAGCAGATGGCGTGGAAGAGCTGTTTTTCCTGGGCGATAAGAAAGCAGAATCGATCGATATTTTCGACGAGGATTATCTGGCGCGTATTAATAAGATCAAGCTGCCCGCAACAAAGATCCAGCTTCTGCAGAAACTGCTGGAGAAAGCCATCAGCGACTTTAAAAAGATTAACCAGCTTCAGGGGATCAACTTCACTCGCCGTTTCCAGTCCATTATGGACAAATATAACGAGCGCCGGGAAGACGACGTGCTGAACGGTGAAGAGTTTGAACATTTCAGTCAGGAAATGACCGACATTATCTATGATATTAAAACCGAAATGGGCACTTATGCAGATTTAGGGATTGATATTGAAGAGAAAGCGTTTTACGACATCCTGGCGCATATGCGAGACAAGTATCAGTTTACCTATGAAGACGACAGGATGCTGGCGCTTGCAAAAGAGATGAAAGCAGTGGTTGATAACACGTCGAAGTACCCAGACTGGAGTAAACGCGATGACATCAAAGCCAAACTTAAAGTTGAGTTAATTCTTTTACTGCATAAACATAAGTTCCCTCCTGTAGCTAACGACGAGGTCTATCTGGGCGTATTGATGCAGGCAGAGAATTTTAAAGAAAATATGGGCTCGATAAAAATGTAATATATCAAATGATTTTGGAAAAACTGTTCTTCCGGTGCAACAAGGATTATAAGGAGCAGATTATGGCCGAAGGTTTAAAAATGTTTTACGCGCGTGATGAGCGCAATATACACTCCCGTATCCCTGTAAAAGATATTAAAGAGAGTGATAGAGAGGGACTGATATGTGAGTTCTGCCCCGCTAAAATCAGTTGGGTTAAGCCGCACAAGCGTAACGGCAAGAATATTTCAGCATTTTTACGTTTACAGAAGAATGAGGAACATAGTTTCAATTGTAAAAACAGCGTCAAATCAGCAATCACTTCTCTTGTCGCTCATTCACAAAATGTTGAAGACGGAAAACTTCTCCTCGAAGCGCAGGATTCAGCGTTTATATTCCGAATGAACGTCCTTATTGAAGCCAGTGCCGATCTAAGAAAAGCCAGTTTTATACCAGAGGAAGAAGCCGATCCGGAAGAGAAAGCACGCAAGCGAATTAGATATAAGAAAACAGAAAAGCGTCTCGCTGATTACTTTAACACGGCTGCAGGCATTGCTAAAATCAGAGCAAAAATAGAGGAAAGCAGCGATAAGAAAACACTATCCGACCTGGTAAAGATAGATTATAACGGCAAGAAAATTAGCTGGAATGACTTTTTCTATGATGAAGACCGTTATCCCATTCTTTTTAAAAAGGCCGCAAAAATCACTTATCCTGTCGCAATTCTTATAACGGTTAAAAAAGCGCGAGAATACATTAATAATGAAAGGAATAATTTCTTCTCCCTCAAAGGAGAGGTATGCACACTGGAGCATGAGGATAAAAGCAAAGAGTTTTTCGCACCTGGTTTAACTTGTAACGATGCTACCTTTTTTGAAAACCTCGAACCAAAAGACGAGATTATTGTTGTCGGTAAAGTACGCCCAACAACAAACCACTGGGGTGAAGGGAAAATCTATAAGAATTTAAACTTTATTATATTTAACAAAAAACAAATTACACGGTTAACAGATTGAAATACGGTAGATATTGCACTCTGGCAACGGGAAATAATGAATCTCCCGTTGCCAGTTAATCAGGCCCCTAACCGATAATCCCAGTCATCCGAATGAATAACGTTACCGTCACGGTAATGCCAGGTAATTTTTTCATAACGAAGCAAAACAAGCTCAAGATGACCCTGTTTTTCATGGTAAGTCTCTTTCACGTCATGCATTAATGAAAACACCGTGACGACCTTCACCGCTTCCAGCGTTATCGTGAAATAGATTTCTTCCTGACCGGCATCATTGATTCTGTACAGGTCGATAGTCGCTTTCCTGAGCGTACCGCCCGTACTGAGTGCTTTATAGAGAAAAACGCTGGAGGCATCAATTTCCTTCTCAATCAGAAAGGGACGATGCTGGCGTTTGCTCAATGCTCTGCCATTATGCAGGTCAGAATTATAGCTTACGTTATGATAGAGCCCTAAAACCTCAATCTGGTTTTCACGGTCTTTAACTTTCACGCTGCCTTTTATGCTATTACCCGCATCGTCAGTTAATGACATATATCCCGGAATGGCCATTTACATATCCTTATCGAATGGAACAGAGTGTTCAACAGTTGAGATCATAACGGCGAGACATCTTTTACCCGGCGGGCTTTTTATTTTGAACATCTCCCTGATTGAATCCACAAAAAGCTTATTACTTTCTGCCTCCGTTTCGGGGAAATTATCAAACGCGCAAATTTGTTCAATAGTGAGTAACGGCTTATCGTCTTTTAAAATGGCTAAAACGCCTGCAGGATTATGAGGGATAGCTTCAGAAAGCGCTGCTTTTAAATCTTCAGCCGTACTGGCGTCCACGCCCGGCTCAAGCGCACTCGCGACAGCTAACCATTTCTGATTTCCTTTGCTAATCTCTGGGATAACATGATTCCACCATTCCGACTCATCGCTATCATTAGCATATAATTGTGCAACAACATGCCTGGCGCCTTTGCCGTTTATCATCTGCAAGATCTGTTCAGGAGTGTGGTTTTTGGCAAATAACCCCATCGGTAAGCACAAGAAGAATAGCGCAATAATATACTTCATTATCGCACCACCAGTATTGTATCACCCGAATCATAAATCATATGACGTTTGTCCTGACCGTTCATAATGATGCAACCTGCTGATGCAGAGCCTGGCGGCTGGCCTTTTTTATCACCATGAATTTGAAAATGATCTCTACCAAAGGTATTGGTCCCCGCTATAGGCTCAAGAATAATGGCCTCTGCACTTTTATGATTATTCCACCCGGCAATAAAATAAATACCTCTGGGAATGGGGCCTCTGTTTCGTTGACTTTCACACTCTGGCTTATCTTTCGATTCACCCGCACCGCTGTAGCAGTTAGCAACAAACTCACCATTATGGCTCAATACCCCCGTCGAAACTTTATACTCCCATGTCATCATTACCGTCTCCTTTCATAATTAGTCCTTTATCTTATGACTAACAAGAGCGTTAAAATGACTACGACGGTCACAAAACATGACGTCCAAAATAAATAAGCACAAAAAATATAGAAAAATTAATAATAGATAATTTTGATGTATATAATTTTTATATAAAAGCCGTGTGTTCAGGCAGAGATTGCGTCTCCCCCTTTCACCAGTTTTGCACTTTTGGTTCACTTGCCTCTATCCTTAACCCATGGAAAAAATAGCTGAACTCAAACGCGCCAAGCTGCTGGCGCTGTCGCTGCTGCTGATTGCCGCCGCGGCCTTTATCACCACCCTGTTCCTGCCGCAGACCTTTTGGGTGCGCGGCGTCAAGGCCATTGCCGAGGCGGCGATGGTCGGCGCGCTGGCGGACTGGTTTGCGGTGGTCGCGCTTTTCCGCCGGGTGCCCATTCCCTTTATCTCGCGCCATACGGCGATCATCCCGCGCAATAAAGACCGGATTGGCGACAATCTCGGCCAGTTCGTGCAGGAGAAGTTTCTGGATACCCAGTCGCTGGTGGCGTTGATCCGCCGCTATGAGCCCGCACAGATGATTGGCGCCTGGTTCAGCAAGCCCGACAACGCCCAGCGCGTCGGGCTGCATCTGATGCAGGTGATGAGCGGTTTTCTCGAACTCACCGACGACGGGCGCATTCAGCGCCTGCTTAAACGCGCGGTACATAAGGCCATCGACAAGGTCGACTTCACCGAAACCAGCACCGTGATGCTGGAGAGCATGACCAAAAACAACCGCCACCAGGTGCTGCTGGACGCCATCATCAACCGCCTGATTACCCTGATTCAGCGGGAAAGCACGCGAGAGTTTATCTCTGACCAGATCGTCCACTGGCTCAAGACCGAGCACCCGCGCAAGGCGATGGTGCTGCCCACCGAGTGGCTGGGCGATCAGAGTGCGGAGATGGTATCGAACGCGGTCAACACGCTGCTGGACGATATCAGCCACGACCGCACGCACCAGATCCGCCAGGCGTTTGACCGCGCCACGCTGAAGCTTATCGACAACCTAAAAAACGATCCGGAGATGGCGGCAAAAGCCGACAACATTAAGCACTACCTGAAAAACGACGAGGCGTTTAACCGCTATCTGGGGGAGATGTGGGCCGACCTGCGCCAGTGGCTGAAGGCGGATATGCAGAGTGAGGACTCGCGCGTGAAGCAACGCATTGCCAACGCCGGGCTGTGGTTTGGCGAAACGCTGTCAAACGACGCCAGCCTGCGGGCATCTCTGAACGAGCATCTGGAGCAGGCGGCGCACCGCCTCGCGCCGGATTTTGCCGCGTTCCTGACCCGCCACATCAGCGACACGGTGAAAAGCTGGGACGCCAAAGACATGTCCCGCCAGATTGAGCTCAACATCGGAAAAGATCTTCAGTTCATCCGCGTCAACGGTACGCTGGTGGGCGGGACGATTGGCCTGATCCTGTTTTTACTCTCGCAGCTGCCTGTCGTGCTGGGACATTAATCTACTTTGGGCGGCGCGATGACGTAGCGCGTCGCCTCGAAGCGGTTGAGGATCAGGTGCATCAGAAAGACCATCGTCAGCGTCGCCACCAGCGAAAAGGTGACGGAGGTGATGCGGTACAGATCGCTGAACACCAGGTCAGTGTCCGGGTGCATGTTCTGCCCGAACATTATCCCGATGGTGGTGATGCTGGAGAAGCCTACGCCCGCCCCGACCTTCTCCATCACGTGGAGTCGCGCGCCAAACGCCAGCCCAAGGCCGATCAGCGGCATCATCAACAGCATATGGCTGCTGTGATCGTAGAGGATCAGCTGCACCACCAGAATATAGAGGCAGCCCAGCACCACGCCGACCACGCGCCAGATGGAGCTCATCACCGCGCCGCGATAGTGCATCGGGAACAGGATCAAAATCCCTGCCATCAGCGCCGAAAGCGAATCGCTTAAGTCGCTAATCTGAAACACGACGAATATCAGCGTCGCGACGGTGCCGGAGAGCAGCGACTCGTGGCGCACGCGGGCGTCGTCTTTCTCAATCAGCGGCGGCGGCTTGCGGGGCTCCACGTCCGGCAGGAGGTAGTTCATCAGCGCGCTCAGGCACACCGCCATCACGCTGGCTTCGATGTTCGAGAACAAAAGCGTATGCCAGTTGGTGGTGGGGTAGCTCATGAAATTGAGCATCACGCTCTGGCACACCACGCCCATGGACCCGAACAAAAACAGCGGCCCTTTACTCATAAAGCGAAAACGCATCACGTAGAGGGCGAAGACCACCAGCGTCATGATCGCCGGCCATTGCGACAGATAGCCGATGATAATTACCATTTCGACGCAGTTGAGCGATGCGCTGAAGATAAACTGCTTCGCCACGTGGCGGTTAAACACCGGCACCAGCGACAGCAGCATGATCGGGTAGACCACGAAAAACACGCCGTAGCGGGTGTTGTAGAAGCTCGAAATGCTCAGCGCAATCATCCCGGCAAAGACGATGCGCAGGGTCTGGCGAAAGTCGTTTGCCGTATAGACGATATTGCCGTGCGGGGTAAACACCCGCGCCAGGGTGCTAATAGACATAGTGAAGCAGGCTCACCAGGTGGATCTGCATCCCGGAGAAGAAGCGCGCAAACGGCCCTTCGCTGTTGTAGAGCTGCACGGTCGCGCGGGCGCCGGTCGGCAGATGCTTCGGCAGCGGCTCGTCCAGCGAGACGTGAATGCGCATGCGCTGGGCATCGCGTACCCAGCGGTTAGAGGTTTCCGGCTCGGAGAGCTGGCCATTAACGGCCTCCTGACCTGCCAGGATCCCCGCGTCGCTGCTGGTGACGTGGGCGCGGAAAACGTGTCCCGGGAAGGCGTCAAACACCACGGCCGCATCGGTGCCCTGATGGGTATGGCGCAGGCTCTTCTCACGGAAATCGGCCACGATATCGGTCTGGTTGTTTACCAGCGCCAGCGCGGCCGAACCGGAGGAAGCGTAGAAGCCCGGGCTCAGCTGCAGGTTACTGACCGTGCCGTCCGCCTGGGCGTAGACCTTCGTCCAGCCGAGGTTCAGCTCTGCTTCATCCAGCGCGTTACGGTATTTTTGCAGCGTCACGTTGCGGTGCTCGTCCCGCTCGCCGCGCTGGATACGCAGGTTCTGAATGTTGGCCTGAATTGAGCTGACGGACTGTTCGCTGCTCTGCCAGGTCGTGCGGACTTTATCCAGATCCGCCTGCGAGACGTTCTGCAGGGTGCTCAGCTTCTGGTAGCGATCAAAGGTCACTTTGTCGTTACGCGCGGTCAGCACGGCGGTTTTCAGGCTGGCCTGCGCGGCAGCGATCTGCGCATCCAGCTGTTCGTTGGACAGGCGTGCCTGCTCGAGCGCGATTTGCGCCGCTTCTACTTTATTGCGAAACGGCGTGTCGTCGAGTTCAAACAGCAGATCGCCTTTCTTCACCTGGCTGTTGTTATGGACATGTACCGCCGCCACGTAGCCGGAGACGCGCGGAGACACCGGCGTCACCACGCGCATCACGGTGGAGTCCGGCGTCAGCGGGATCCAGATATCCGCGACGATAAAGTAGACAAACATCAGCAGGAAAGAGGCAATACTCACCCTTACCCAGCGGGCAAACTTTTGTTCAGGGGTCATTATTTTTCGGTCTTGTTATCTTCTTCGCGGATTGTCCGCAAATTGCAGGCGATTTGATTCAACGTGGCGCTGAAAATGTCGAGATGTTCCGGCGCGATGTTTTGCGATACGCGCGACTGATACGTCTCAATCACCTGAGTGAGCCTTTTTAATATGGCTTTTCCCTCAGGCGTCAGCGTCAGAAGCCGGATGCGCTTGTCATAAGGCGATGTGGTGCGCAGCAGGTAACCCTGTTTTTCCAGCTGTGTCAGGGTGCGCATCAGCGGCGGCAGTTCAATGCCCTGCACCTCCGCAAGCTCACTCATTGAGACGTTATCCCCGAGCTGATGAAGCTGCATCATCACCGTCCAGCTCGACTGGGTTAACCCGGTATCGAGAATGGCGTCGTCGATGACGGCACGCCACTGGCGCACGATCATCGCCATCCGCATGCCCATCGGCCTGCGGCAGAACAGTTCTTCTTCACTCATGGGGAACCTCTCGTCACACGCGGTCAAGATAATAGTTATCAGGGTAACTATCAAGAAACGAGAAGTTAAAGCGCAGGAATTGCGAAAGGTGTTACTGGAGGCAATGTACACGTAGGCCCGGTAAGCGCAGCGCCACCGGGCATTTTTAGCGGCTAAAAAGTCTTTTTACAGCGGCCTTCCCCGACGCCGTCACCACCACCTCCCGATACCCCGCCACCCGCTGGATCCAGCCTTTACTTTCCAGATGGTCGAGCAGCAACGCGCCGGCTTCTCCGCCCAGGTGAAACCGTCGCTCGCTCCAGTCCAGGCAGGCGCAGCAGGCCTTCCGGCGCGGATGCGCGCTTAACGGAATACCGAGCGCCAGGAACTGCTCCCGGCCATAGAGTGTCAACGCTGAACCGTCAGCCTCCAGCCAGCCTTCCGCCTGCATGAAATCATAGATCTGCACCGCCACGGCGCCTGCGAGATGGTCGTAGCAGGTCCGGGCTTCACGCATGGCTTTCGGCGCGCTGGTTTCCGGCGGGGTAATGCGGCTCCACGAAAGCCCCATCATCTGTTCCACCAGCGCCGCCACGTCGTGCCCGGCAAGACGATAATAGCGATGCCGCCCTTGCGACAGCCAGGTAATCAACTGCCCTTCAACCAGCCGGGCAAGATGCCCGCTGGCGGTCGACGGCGCAACGTCTGCCGCCGCGCTCAGTTCAGTGGCCGTCCACGCACGCCCGTCCATTAGCGCACAGAGCATCTTCACGCGCGACGGATCGGCCATTGCAGCCGCCACCGCGGCAATCGCCTTTTCCAGCATCGCGCTGTTATCGGGGGGTAAACTCGTCTTAAGCATGGGCCGCCCAGGGTTCGGTGATCTCTGCGGCCAGCTTATCATCATCCGTCAGCAGAATAAGGTGATTCGCATGGTCGCTGTACTGAGTCAGGATAGACACGCCGCATGCCCTCCGGTTTCGGAACTGTATTCCCGCACCAGCTGCGCCACCCGAATACGGTAGAAAGAAAAATCGACGCCCGCCCTTCGGCCTGCGCCGCCTGATGAAAGACGTTCTGCTTCCAGCGTCGGACGGCCTCTTCATCCCGCCACCAGGAAAGAGAGAGGATTTTGCCGTCGGTGGTCAGGCTCTGGAACCGTTCGATATCAATAAAGCCGTCGATGTCGGCCAGTAAAGGCTTAAGCTCTGCGGCAAGCTGAAGATAGCGCGCCTGATAAGCGGGCTCGGCTTTGGCTTCGAAAAGAACTGCGATCATGGTTTTCTCTCCGTTGTGATGTTGGGGAGAGAATGCAGGAGGGAAAAGCACAATGCTTCGGCAAGGAGCGAAGCGTTGTGCCGGATGGCGCTGCGCTTATCCGGCCTACGGCTCATGTAGGCCCGGTAAGCGCAGCGCCACCGGGCGGGTTTTAGCCCACCATCGACCTCGGCTCCATAAACGCCCGAATTCCCCACTCGCCCATCTCGCGCCCCACGCCGGAGTGTTTGAAGCCACCAAATGGCGCTTTCGGTTCATGAGCCAGGGTGTTCACCAGCACGCGACCGGAAACAATCTGCTGTGCCACGCGTCGCGCGCGGTCCACATCGGCGCCCAGCACCATCGCGCTCAGGCCGTACTCGGTGTCGTTGGCAATGGCGATCGCCTCCGCCTCGTCACGATAGGGGATCACGCACAGCACCGGACCGAAAATCTCGTCGCGGGCAATGGTCATCCGGTTGTTCACGTCGGCAAACAGCGTCGGGCGCACAAACCAGCCGTCTCGCGTCCCGTCCGGTCGTCCTTCACCGCCCGCCAGCAGGCGTGCCCCCTCTTCGAGGCCTTTACGGATATAGCCCTGCACCCGCAGCCACTGCTTCTCGCTGACCATCGGGCCGACGTCTGTCGTGCTGTTGCGCGGGTCGCCGGATTTCACCGCCGCCACGGCCTGCGCCAGCGCGGTTTCGATCTCCGCCTTGCGCGAGTAAGGCACCAAAATGCGCGTCCCGGCCACGCACGCCTGCCCGCTGTTCATAAACCCGGCCTGGATCACCAGCGGGATCGCCTGCGCGATATCCACATCATCCAGCAGGATCGTCGGCGATTTACCGCCCAACTCCAGCGTGACGCGCTTAAAGCTTTCCGCCGCGTTGCGCAGGATCGCCTTGCCGGTATTCGTGGAACCGGTGAACGAGATTTTCGCGACGTCCGGATGGCGGCTGAGGGTCTCGCCCACCGTCTCGCCGCGTCCGGTGACGATGTTAAACACGCCCGGCGGCAGCGCGGCGTCGCGCAGCGCTTCGGTGACAATCTGCGTTTGCAGGGCGCTCATTTCACTCGGCTTGATGACCGCCGTGCAGCCCGCCGCCAGCGCGGCCGCCAGTTTGCCGCAGATAAACCCCGCATCGCTGTTCCACGGCGTAATCAGCCCGGCCACGCCGAGCGGCGTCATCTGCACCGTTGCGGCACCTGCGGAGGTGACAAACTCAAACGCCTCCAGCGCCTCGATGGCCTGAGCAATCACCTCTGCCGGATAGCTTGCCATCCATGCCGAGCGCGAGGCGGGCGCGCCGTACTCTTCAATGACCGCTGCCAGCAGATCGTCGTGACGGGCGGCCACTGCGGCGTGCATGCGCTTCAGCGCGGCGATGCGTTCCTGCTTTGTGGTCCGGGACCACGCCGGAAACGCCGCTTTTGCCGCCGCGATAGCGCGTTCAGCGTCAACCTCATCCGCCAGGCGAACCTGACCCATAACCTGCGCCGTCGCCGGGTTGTACAAATCAAACCACTCGGTACCGTGCGGGGTAACAAATTCGCCGTTAATAAAGATCTGTTCGATGGTGTGCATATAAACCTCCTCAGGCTGTGTGAGCCCAGTCTGTCACGGCTTCTCCGTTGCGATAATCCACGCTATGCTGCAAGGGTTGTTTCGATTTTCAGGATAATCTATGCATCGTTCGGGTCTGACAGAGCTGGAAGTGGTGATGGCGGTGGTGCGGCGCGGCAGCTTTCGCGGCGCGGCGCAGGAGCTGGGGATGTCCGCCACGGCGGTCAGCAACGCCATCGCCGGGCTGGAGAGCCGCCTTGAGACGCGCCTTTTCAACCGCACCACCCGCAGCGTGGCGCTCACCGACGCCGGGCAGCGCTACGTGGCGCGTATCGGCCCGGCGCTACAGGAGATCCGTCTCGCCGGGGAGGCGATCCACAGCGACACCGGGGAACCCGCCGGCACGCTGCGCCTCAACGTGCCGAACCATATCGGCGCGCTGTTTCTGGACCAGCTGCTGATCGACTTCATGATCCGCTACCCGAAAATGCGCGTGGAAACGGTGAGTGAAGCGAGGATGATCGACATCGTCGCCGAAGGCTATGACGCGGGGATCCGCCTCGAAGAGTCCGTCCCGCAGGACATGATCGCCGTGCCGCTGACCGGTGAGATCCGCCAGCTCGTCACCGCCACGCCGGACTATTTCGCCCGTCACGGCATACCCGAGACGCCGGACGATCTGCTTTCACATCAGGGGATCGGCATGCGTATGGCCCACGGCGGGATCTACCGCTGGGAGCTGGCCCGTCGGGGTGAAACGTACGCGCTTGCCGTGCCGCCGCGCTTTGCGACGTCCGATCTTTTTGCCTCGATCCGCGCCGTAAAAGCGGGGTTAGGGGTGGGATTTTTACCGGAACTCTATATTCAGGACGAGCTGAAAAGCGGGGAGCTGGTGAGCGTCTTAAACGACTGGGCGCAGCCGTTTGCCGGGCTGCGCCTGTACTACCCGGGCCATCGCCACGTCCCGCCGGGACTGCGGGCGCTGGTGGCGATGATCCGCGAGCGCGGGATTATTCCAGGTTAGCCTTATTCAGCCCGTAAGCCGCGTCCAGCGAGCCGGGCGCCATGCGGGAGGTGATCCCCAGGCGGTTCCAGGCATTGATCGCCACGATGGCAAAGTTCAGCTCTGAAATCTCCACGTCGGAGAAATGTTCCGCCACGCTGCGGTAGAGGGCGTCGCTGACACCGTGAACGCCAATCTGGGTCAGCGCTTCGGTGAACGCCAGCGCCGCTTTTTCACGGGCGCTGAACAGCGGGGACTCGCGCCAGGCCGCCAGATGATACAGGCGCAGCTCGCGCTCGCCGGCGATTTTCGCCTCTTTTGAGTGCATATCCAGACAGAACGTACAGCCGTTCAGCTGCGACACGCGAATGTCGATCAGGTGCTTCAGCGCCGGATCGATGGAGGTTTTTGCCACCTCCATGCTCAGGGCAGACAGCGCGTTGGCGAGGGCAGGTGTAGCTTTATGGTGGTTAACGCGAGTGCTCATGGTCTTTCCTCTTTTTGTGCGGCATGTGACATGCGATGAGGCAAATCTACGCCGTTCATGACATAGTAAAAAGATACAAAAAGCGTGAAATGAGGTAGGACATGAAGCCGGGCTATCACGAGATTTATTCCCGCTATCGCGACAACATTATGCGCGGCGTGCTGAAGCCGGGCGACAGGGTACCTGCCATCCGCGTGCTGGCGGAAGAGCTGAAGGTGGCGCGTAAAACCGTCGAAACGGCGTATGCCATTCTGACGGGTGAAGGGTATCTGGTGAGCCAGGGGGCACGCGGCACGCGGGTTAACCCGGACCTCCTGCTGCCGGACAAGCATGCCCCGGCGGAGCAGCCCACCGGTACGCTTCCGGCCTCGCTCATCAGCCAGCGCGAGCGGGCGGGGTTTCTGCGCCCCGGCATCCCCGCCCTCGACAGCTTCCCGTATAAAAAGTGGCTGCTGCTGGCGGGCCAGGCGACGCGGGCCATGCGTCAGGAGGAGATGTTCAACCCGCCGGTGCTGGGCTGGTATCCGCTGCGCCAGGCCATCGCCAGCTACCTCAACATCTCACGCGGCTTGTCCTGCACCGCAGAACAGGTGCTCATCACCAGCGGCTACAGCGGCAGCCTGCGGCTGATCCTCGACACCCTTGCCAGCCGCAGCGACAAGGTGGTGTTTGAGGATCCGGGTTATTTTATGGGCCAGCAGCTGCTGAAGCGGATCGTGCCGCGCCTGCACACGGTGCCGGTCGATCGCTGCGGCATCGACACGGACTACCTGCTCCGCCACCATCGCGACGCGCGTTTTGCCATCGTCACCCCGTCGCACCAGAGTCCGCTGGCGGTCACGCTCTCGCTGCCGCGCAAGCAGCAGCTGCTCGACTGGGCCAGCCAGAACGAGGCGTGGATTATCGAAGACGATTACGACGGAGAGTTTCACTACACGCGCAAGGTGCTGCCGTCGCTGAAAAGCCTCGACCAGCACGACCGGGTGATTTTTATGGGCTCCTTCAGTAAAACCATTATGCCGTCGCTGCGCATGGGCTACGTGGTGATGCCCGCCAGCACCGTCGGGGCCTTTACCGACTGCGCGGACATCACCACCAGCGGCCAGCCGGTGCTGACGCAAAAGATCGTCACCGCGTTTCTCAACGAAGGGCATTTTTTCCGTCACCTGAAAAAGATGCGCGCGCTGTATCAGACCCGCCGCGACTGGATGATTGCCGCCCTGCAGGAGGTGTATGGCGATCTGTTTTTCACCGAGCAAAACGACGGCGGGATGCATATCGTGGCGTTCCTGACCAAAGGAAGCCGTGACCGGGAAATCGCGCGCTGCTGGCAGGAACAGCAGCTGCAGGTCAATGCGCTCTCGGAGTGGTATCGTGGGTCGGGCAAACGCTACGGGCTGGTGATGGGCTATAACAACGTGCGTTCGTATCAGGAGGCGCTGGATTTGCTGGAAAGGCCGAAGCGGCAGACGCTTGCGCTGTTGCGCTGAAAATCGCCCGGTGGCGCTACGCTTACCGGGCCTACGGGATCGAGTAGGCCGGGTAAGGCGCAGCCGCCACCCGGCGACGATGTGGATCACACATCATATCGCGACAACCCGACGTCCTTGAGCTGCTCGTCGCTCATCTGGCTCAGGATGCGGCGGGTGCGGTTGATGCGATACCAGTTACGCAGCGTTTTCGCGATCCAGACAAACACAACAAACGGACGTTTTGAACGATTCTCGTAGAATTCCATGATGCTCTCCTCACTGTGTCAGCGGGGTTATCATCCCGGAAATCGGCCTGTGCAATACAGATGCAAAAACAACTTTTGTTTAACATACAGATCCGCTAAAACAGTATCTGCATGGCAATTTTCGCAGCAATCTGTACTGGTTTTATAATCTGTATGGTGAAAACAGAGGATACAGCATGACGCGCTATCAACATCTCGCCAACCTTCTGGCAGAACGCATTGAACAAGGGCTGTATCGCAGCGGCGAACGTCTGCCGTCGGTGCGCGCGCTGAGCCAGGAGCACGGCGTGAGCATCAGCACCATACAGCAGGCCTACCAGATCCTCGAAAACCTCCAGCTGATCACGCCTCAGCCGCGCTCCGGCTATTTTGTCTCGCCGCGCAAGGCCCAGCCGCCCGTCCCGGCGATGACGCGCCCGGTGCAGCGCCCCGTGGACGTTACTCAGTGGGATGAGGTGATGATGCTGCTCGACGCCCGCGCCGACAAAGAGATGATCTCCTTCGGCGGCGGTTCGCCGGACATTAACCAGCCGAGCCTGAAGCCCCTGTGGCGCGAGATGAGCCGCATCGCGCAGCATAACCCCGGCGAGATGCTGAGCTATGACGTGCTTGACGGGCGCCTGGAGCTGCGCGAGCAGATCGCCCGCCTGATGCTGGACGGCGGCTCCACCGTCTCGGCAAGCGACATTGTGATCACCAACGGCTGCCACGGCGCGCTGTCGATCGCCCTGCTGTCGGTGTGCAAACCGGGGGATATCGTGGCGGTGGAATCACCGTCGTTTCACGGCACCATGCAGATGCTGCGCGGGTTTGACATCAAGGCGATTGAAATTCCCACCGACTCTGAAACCGGGATCAGCATCGAAGCGCTAGAGCTGGCAATGGAGCAGTGGCCGATCAAGGCGGTGATCCTGGTGCCCAACTGCAATAACCCGCTCGGGTTTATCATGCCGGAGGCGCGGAAAAAGCAGGTGCTGGCCCTCGCCCAGCGGCACGATATCGTGATTGTCGAGGATGATATTTACGGCGAGCTGGCGGCGGAGTACCCGCGCCCGCGCACCATTCATTCCATGGATATCGACGGCCGCGTGATCCTCTGCAGCTCGTTTACTAAAACCGTGGCGCCGGGCCTGCGCGTCGGCTGGATTGTGCCGGGACGCTACTACGACCGGGTGATGCACATGAAATACGCCGCGGGCGGGTTTAACGTGCCGGGCACGCAGATGGCGGTGGCGGCGTTTATCCGCGACGGCCATTACCATCGCCACGTGCGCCGTATGCGCCAGATTTATCAGCAGAATATGGAAACCTACACCTGCTGGGTGCGGCAGTATTTTCCGGCAGAGATTTGCGTCACGCGCCCGCAGGGCAGCTTCCTGCTGTGGGTGGAGCTGCCGGAAAATGTGGATATGGTGTGCGTCAGCAAGCAGCTGTGCCGGCTGAAGATCCAGGCCGCGGCCGGGTCGCTGTTTTCCGCCTCCGGGAAGTACCGCAACTGCCTGCGGATCAACGTGGCGCTGCCGCCAACGGAGAAACATCGCGAGGCGTTGAAGAAGATGGGTGAAGCGATTGTGATTGCGATGGAGGAGTAGTTTTTGCCGGGTGGCGGCTTCGCCTTACCCGGCCTACGTTCTCGCCGTTGTAGGCCCGGTAAGCGCAGCGCCACCGGGCAACAGGCCGCACTACTCGTCGAAGTACCAGTACCCCTGATTAATCAGCCCGGTGAGCTCCTCGACAAACGCCGGGTTTTTCAGCGCATCGCCCAGCTCGGCCTGGCCGAGTTCGGTGTAGCGGCACAGCGCATCCGCCGCCTTCGCGTCTACCGTCTCCAGCTGTTCGCTGTTGATGAAGAAGCTGCCGTTGATATTCAGCACGCGCAGCCCGCTCAGGCGAGACAGCGTTTCGCCGCCCTGCAGCGCATCCAGCACCTCTTCCGGCGCGTACGGCGGCTCGGCGGCGGCGATATCCAGCTCGTGGCGCGGCGTGGAGACAAAGCTGCCGAACCATTTTGTGAAATCATCCGGCTTGCCGATCATGTCGATCATCATCTGACGAATGCGATCGAGCTCGTACTGCTCCACGCGGCCCGGGTGTTCGCGGCAGGTCAGATCCGGATCGCTGTAGTGCTCGCCGCCCAGATCGTTTTCCAGCGCGTAGTCGGCGAAGCTGCTGATCAGATCGCGACCGTTCGGCCCGCGGAAGCCGACGGAGTAGTTGAGCGCCGTTTCATGGGTAAATCCGTCGTGCGGGAATCCAGGCGGGATGTAGAGGATATCGCCCGGGGCCAGATCTTCGTCAATAATCGGCTCGAACGGATCCACATGCAGCAGCGCCGGATGCGGGCAGAACTGACGCATCGGCAGCTTGTCGCCCACGCGCCAGCGGCGGCTGCCCATCCCCTGAATGATAAACACGTCGTACTGATCGATATGCGGACCCACGCCGCCGCCCGGCACGGAGAAGGAGATCATCAGATCGTCCAGGCGCCAGTCCGGCAGAACGCGGAACGGACGCACCAGCTCCGCGGCGGGCATATGCCAGTGGTTCACCGCCTGCGCCAGCAGCGACCAGCCGGTTTCGCCCAGATCGTCGAAGTGCTCAAACGGACCATTGCTGGCCTGCCATTTACCGTTGAAATGGCTCACCAGACGGCTATCGACCTCCGGCTCCATCGCCAGCCCTGCCAGCTCGTCCGGGGTAATCGGATCGACAAAATTCGGGAAGGCATTTTTCAGCACAACGGGTTGTTTTTGCCAGTATTTCTCAAGAAATTCCGGCCAGTTCAGGTTCAGTTGATACGCCATGGGTAGCACCAGTGAGAGGGGAAACAGGCGCGATTATAGGTAAGAAAGCAGAGGGGGAACTTGTCATGGGTCAAACGAGGGCGTGTAGGTCGGGTAAGGCGTAGCCGCCACCCGACACGTACACGGCGGTAAAAACTTAGTCCAGCTTCAGCTCGTCATAATGGGTGATCAGCTTGCCCACGATGCCGTAGTCCAGCGCTTCCGCCGGGGACATCCAGAAGTTGCGGTCGGTGTCTTTTTTCACTTTTTCCAGCGGCTGGCCGGTGGCGTCAGCGATCAGCTTGTTCACGCGATCCAGCATGCGGATGATCTCGCGCGCTTCGATCTCAATATCCGTCGCCTGGCCGCGCACGCCGCCCAGCGGCTGGTGGATCATAAAGCGGGTATTTGGCAGCGAGTAGCGGTGCTCTTTTTTCGCGGCCAGGAAGATGGTGATCCCGGCGCTCGCCACCCAGCCGGTGCCGATGACGTGCACTTCCGGGCGAATGAATTTGATGAAGTCGTGGATGGTGTCGCCCGCTTCCACGTGGCCGCCCTGGCTGTTGATGTACAGCTTGATCGGATCGTTGCTGACGCTTTGCAGCAGGATCATCTGGGTGATCACTTTCTGCGCCAGCTCCTGGTTGATCTCACCGGAGATCACAATCGAACGGGACTCCAGCAGTTTTTGCTGCAGAGCGCCCGCGCCGTTTGACCCTTCCGCTTTATCCTTGTCGCTTTCTTTCAGTGTGTAGTGCATTGTCTTTTCCTCAGCTTGTCGCGCTCAAAACCAGAGTGTAGCCTGTTTTACCGGTGAAAGTCCTCACCGACACATCACGAGGGAACTTATGCATATTGCCCATGTTGCACTCTGGACCCGCAGCCTGAACGCCCAGGCTCAGTTCTGGGAAACGGTTTTTAATGGCCGCAGCAATGAACGCTACGTCAGTAAAAATCGTCCGGGGTTTGAATCACACTTTATTACGCTGGATGACGGTCCGACCATCGAGCTCATGACGCTGCCGGAGCTGCCCGACGCCCCGCTGCACCCGGAGTTTATCGGCTGGGCGCATATCGCCATCAACGTCGGCAGCAAGGCAAAAGTGGACAGCATGGCCGAGCGAGCCCAGGCCAACGGCACGCTGCTCAGCGCTCCGCGCCTGACCGGAGACGGCTTTTATGAGGCGGTGATCGCGGACCCGGACGGCAACCGCATTGAGCTTGTCGGTGCATAAAAACAGCGTTTCGTTCCTTCACCGCCCCCGCCCCGGCTCGCTATACTTCATACGGTTATCATATTGTTAAATGATAATGATAGTTAATGTGTTAAGATGAAAGGCAGCATAAACAGTCTCTTACGTCGCCGTAGTGACTGTTTGCATCCTCGACATGTCAATCAGCACCGGGGCGGTGAATGGAACACATTGTGTATGTGGTAGATGACGATGACGCCGTCAGACAGTCCGTGATCGGGCTGCTGGAATCGGCAGGCCTGAACGCCATCGGCTTTTCATCGGCAGAAGCGTTTCTGCAATACCGCTTTGAGGATCTGCCGTCGTGCGTGATCCTCGATATGCAAATGCCCGCCATTTCGGGTTTTGAGGTAGCAGACGCCCTCAAGGAAAGCGGGCGCGAAATCCCGATTATTTTCCTCACCGGCCACGGCACCATCCCGATGTCGGTGCGCGCCATCAAAGGCGGCGCGTACGAATTCCTCACCAAGCCCGTCGAATCTAACGCGCTGATCGACGCCATCGAATCCGCACTGCAGCTGGCGGAAAACAACGCCGAGCGCAATAAAGAGCACTACGCCCTGAAGCAGCGCCACATGTCCCTCACGCCGCGCGAGCACGAGGTGCTGACGCTGGCGATAAGCGGCATGCTGAACAAACAAATTGCCGCGGAGCTGGGCGTCAGCGAGATCACGGTGAAGGTGCACCGCCGCCGCGTGATGGAGAAAATGCAGGTGCGCTCCGTGGCCGAGCTGGTCAGGGCCGTTGAGCGCCTGACCAAAAGCCAGCCCGCGGAGTAACGTTTACGCTTCCTGCGCGGCCTGCGGCAGCGCAAACGCAAATACCGTGCCGTGCGGCTCCCGGCGGCGCGCGCTTAGCTTCCCGCAGTGGCGCTCGATAATGCTGGCGCTGATGGTCAGCCCCATCCCCATTCCCTGCGGCTTGGTGGAATAGAACGAGTCAAAAATCTGCTCCAGCCGCTCGGGCTCAATGCCGCTGCCGGTGTCGGCGATCTCAACGATCACCTTCCCGTCCGCGTTGCCGGTGCTGAGGGTGATGGTGCTGGCACGCTCCTTCACCTCGGCCATCGCCTCAACCGCGTTCATCACCAGATTCAACAGCACCTGCTGGATCTGCACGCTATCGCCGGTGATAAAGCTGTCGCTGGCGTTCAACAGATAATCAACGCTTATGTGTCGCTGCTCCAGCTCGCTGCGCGAAAGCGTGATGATATGGTGGATCAGGGAGTGCATGTCGATGCGCGAGAAGGTGGGATCCTGCTTGCGCGTCAGGGACTGAATGCTGCGAATGATCTCCCCCGCCCGCGCGCCTTCGGCGGCGATCTCCTCCAGCCCTTCCCGCACTTTATCCAGCCGGGCGGGCTCGCGGCTGAGCCAGCGCAGGCTCGCTCCGGCGTTCGAGACGATCGACATCAGCGGCTGGTTGATCTCATGGGCGATGGAGGAGGTCAGCTGTCCGACGGTGGTGGCCCGGGACACCCGCGCCAGATCCGCCTGCGCCACCCGCATGGCATCCTCCGCGGCGCGCTGGCTGGTGATATCGGTGATGATGCCGTAATACTCGTTCACCTCGCTGCCCACGCCCACCGGATCGCCAATGCCGAGGATGTAGCGCGTTGAGCCGTCGGGACGCTTAACGCGAAACTCCGCGCGCATCGAGAGCCCGTCGCGCACGCTTTGGGTAACAATGGCGCTGATGCGGGCGTAATCGTCCTCATGGACGAAGGTCAAAAACTCCGCCATGGAGATCGTCTTTTGCTGCTCGGGCAGGCCGAGAATGCGGGCGTACTCGTCCGAGACAAACATCAGATCCTGCTCAAGCTCCCAGCGCCAGCTGCCGGTGTGGCTGATCTGCTCGCCCAGCATTAGCGAGGTCTGGCTGGCGCGCAGCTCTTTCTCCACCCGGCGGCGCTGGATGTTCTCCGCCAGCAGCTCGGCGTACAGCCGCGCCGTCTCCAGGGAGACCGCCGCCTGCGCGCCCAGCAGGCTGACCACGCGCGAGTGCTCGGCGGTAAACACTTCCGGCATCAGGCGGTTTTCCAGGTACAGCACGCCCACCAGCCGCGCCTGTTTGAACATCGGGACGCACATAACGGCCGCTCCCGAGGTCACCAGATAGGGGTCCTGACTGAAGGGGTGAAACTCCTCCGGCCTGCCGGTGCGGATCTCCTGCCCGGTGCGGATCACCGCCGCGAGCACCGACAGCGGCAGGTCGGTCGCCGTCGGCACGTCTTTCAGGATCCGCACCCGCACGCCGTCGGTGCTGGTCCAGGCGCTGGCCTCAATCTCCGGAATCAGGCTATCGCTCACGCGAAGCAGCAGCCCGCGCTGCGCCCCGGCGCGTTCGAGGAGGATCGTCATCAGGTTTTCGATTAAGCGCTCAAGGTTGATCTCTTCCGACAGCGCGCGGGAGGCTTTGATGACGCTCTGCAGATCGCGGATGGTCTCGTTCTGGGCAAATGCCACCGTGTCGTAGGCGCTCGCCTGCCCGGAGGCCAGCAGGTGCGGGAAGTCCTGCTCCAGCTGGCGCACCTTGGCCTGCGCGCCCGCCCGGCCCCAGGCGGCAATGGCGCCGCGGAAGTGTGCGTCCGAGGCGGTTGGATAGCCGCAGGCGAGCGCAAAGCGCCCTGCCAGCTCGTGGGCCAGGGCGTTAATCGGATTAAATCCGCCCTCGCGGGAGAGCCGGACCGCCTTCTCATACTGCTCAAGTGCGATGCTGTTCATCCCGTCCAGACGCACGATTTCGGCGTAGATCAGCGCCTCTTTATCCGCGAACGTGCCGGGATTAATGCGCGCCCAGAGGGCGATTTTGTCGTAGTGGGCGTGAATGCTGCGGCGGTGGTTCGCCGAGAAGGTCTCCGGCGTCAGCTGACGCGAAAGCGCCAGCGCGCTGTAGAGATGGTAATCCAGCAGATGGATGTGCCCCGGCGCGGACCACGCGTACCACCCCGCCATCTCCAGATCCGCCTGCGCGTCGGCGTACTCGCCGCAGGTAAAGTGCGCCATGCCGCGATAGAGCCAGTACCAGAACAGCATGGTGGAGGTCTGCTCCGGGGCCTGCTCCGGCGACGCGGGAAGCAGCGCCTCGGGCAAGACCTGCGACGCGGTCCAGGTGCCGATGACCGGCGTGCGCAGGAACTCAACGTAGCCGCGCTGCACCATCAAAATGCTTTCCACGTCCTGGAAGTGGGTTTTACGCACGAACGCCAGGCCGCGATCGATGCTGGTCAGTACCCCGTCCAGGTGATCGCCCCGCGAGAGGAAGTTGATCACCTGGTGGCAGGCCGCAAAGCAGGCCATCGTCATATCCCCGTGGGTGACCGCCGCGCTGAAGCAGGCTTTCGCGCACTCGATGGTGAACGACAAAGGCTGGGTCCAGACGCTGAGCTGGTCGAGCGGCAGCAGGGTCTTGGCTTCAAAGGCATCGTAGCCGTGGCGGGTCACCAGCTCGCGGGCCAGCGTGCCGTACTGAAACCCGAGGCGATACTCGGCGTAGCGGTGACCCATCAGCACGCCAAACCAGGCCATCGCCGTGGTGGAGGCGCCGGTGATGCCGTGGTCGAGGGTCAGGTGCATCATGCGGCAGAGCAGCAAAAAGTGCAGGCGCGGGCAGATGAAGCTGGCGCAAATGCTGGCGCTGTAGAGCAGATTCATCACCGCTTCCGTTTCCGGGTTCTCCATCCGCGAGAGCGGGGCAAAGAGATGTTGCGGCGCGTCATTTGCGCGGTTGCAAAAGCGTTCCCAGGCCTCGTCGCAGTCGGCATCTTCCGGATAGCGGCCAATCTGGATGCCAAACACCCCCAGCCAGCAGAGCGCCGCCTCCAGCGCCAGACGGCTGTCCGACTGGCGAATGTAGACTTCCACCAGCAGGTTGGCCGCCAGCGCTTTTTCGGTCAGCCCGCCGGGGCAGCCGAGGATGGCGTCACACAGCTCGCGGGTCCGCTCCAGGTGCCCCAGCGCAAACTCGCAGCCCGCTTCTTCGATATCGAGCATGAAGTCCGACACCGTCCCGGCGTTGCCCAGCGCTCTGGCGGTCTGGATATAGCTCAGCGCCGAAAGATAATCTCCCGAACGCTTCGCGCGTCGCGCGGCCAGCAGGCTCAGCTCGCGGAACCGCTGGCGCTGCGGGGCGGGCTGGATGCTGTCCAGTGCGGCCGTGACGTGATGTACGGCGCGGAACAGCAGCTCATTCCCCGCCGCCTGGCGCGCGGCGTCGGCCAGCAGGCTGGCGGTGGTCAGGTGAAGATGGCTTTTCTCATGCCGATCCAGCAGCGCAAAGGCGGCCTCCTGCACCCGGTCGTGGGTAAAGGAATACGCTTTTTCCGTCAGCACGATAAGCTGGGCCATCACCGCCGGGTGCAGCGCATAGCGCATTTCCGCCATCGACATGCCGACCACGCGGCACATCATCTCCATCTCGCCCGTGCCGCCGAGACAGGCGATGCTGCCCAGCAGGCGGCGCGTCTCGTCGGGCAGCTCTTCGAGCTGCTCCAGCACCAGGGTGACCACGTTTTCGGTGTAATGCCGGGCGCGGATCGCCTGCAGATCGTAATGCCACTTGTCCTGGTATTTGTTATGCACCACCAGCCCGTCGTCGACGATGCGGCGGAAAAATTCATGCACAAAAAGCGGGTTGCCGCCCGTCTTCTCGTGGATCAGGGTGGCAAGGTCGGTCGTCGCCGCGCTGCGGGTGCGAAACACCGTTGCCAGCCAGCGCGCCACGGCTTTAACCGAGAGGGCCTGCGGGACAATCTCGCTCGCGTGCTGTGCCGCCTCCGGCAGGCTCGCCAGCTGCTGTTGCAGCGTGGGGTCGGACAACGAGCCGATATCGCGGTGAGCGACAACCACCAGCAGCGGGATGGCGCCGCAGTTCACCAGCAGCGCGTTGAGCGTTTGCAGGCTGGCGGCGTCGCTCCACTGAAGATCGTCCAGCACCAGCACCAGCGGGCAGCCCTGCGAGGCAAAGGTTTTCACCAGCGCCAGCACCATATGGCTGAAGCGCGCCCGGGCATCAATGGAAAACGTATCCGCCGAGAAGCGCGGCTTGCTCTCAAGCAGCAGGCCCAGCTCGGGCACCAGGCTGACGGCCAGTTCTTCATAGCCTTCAAGGGCGCGCGAGAGGCGGATTTTCCACTTCGCCACCTCGTCTGCCGGCAGCCCCAGCAGGTGGAGCGTCAGGGTGCGGAACGCGGAGCTTAATACGCCGTAGGGCAGCGACGGTGAAAACTGATCGACCTTGCCCACCGCCAGCAGCACCGTGCGCTGCTGCAGCGTTTTGAGCGCCGTCGCGATGATCGAGGATTTGCCGATCCCCGACGGCCCGCCGATGGTCACCAGCTCCGGCACGCGGTTCTGCCCCACCCGCTCAAACGCGGCAATGACGTCGTTCGCCTGCGGATGGGTCGCGAACAGGGAGTCCGCCAGATGGATCGCCGGGGTACGGTCCTGCTGGCCGGGGGTAAAGGTGACGATGTCGCCCTCGCAGGTCAACGTCGCCTGGCAGCGGCGGAGGTCGGCAATCAGCCCGTCGACCGTCTGGTAGCGGTTATCGGGGTGCTTCTCCAGCAGCTTCAGGATGATGGTCGACAGCATCCCCGGCACGTCCGGGCGTATCGCGTCCGGGGCCAGCGGCGCCGAGGCTATGTGGTAATGCGCCCAGTTGGTCTGGTCGTCCTCTCCCAGCTCAAACGGCAGGCGGCCGGTCAGGAGTTCATACAGCACCATGCCGAGGCTGTAGAGATCGCTGCGGTTATCCACGGGACGCTGGGTGCGGGAGGTGTGTTCCGGCGACATCCACGCAGGCGTACCGCCTGAAACCGCAAGCCGGGTCTGGGAGAAAGCATCGGAGAGCGTGCAGGAGAGGCCAAAGCTGCCCAGACGGCAGGTGGCATCGTGCTGAACAAAAATGCTGCCGGGCTTGATATCGCCGTGGATCAGGTTTTGCAGATGCATCTGGCGCAGAGGGACGCAGATCTGGATCGCCAGCTCGATAAAGCGCGCGATCCCCGAGATCGCCCTGCCCGCGCGCCGCGCCAGCAGCTCAAAGGAAAACGGGGCGTACACCAGCGCGAAGCGTCCCCGGTACTGGGTGGAGGCGACGGCGCGAATGGCCCAGCTGTCCTGCAGCATATCGCGCAGCGCAAACTCGTTTTTGAGCAGCCGGGTGGCCCGCTCTTCCTCTTCGTCGCTGACCGCGGTGGCGATAATGAACGAGCCGCCGGAATGAGGATGTCGCGCGTGCATCCAGGCGATTCCGCCCTCCTGCGCCAGCACGGTAAAAATCACATCCTCTTTAAGGACAAAAACCCGCCCCTGGTGAAGATTCCCCTGGGCGGGCCAGAATGCAGGCTGCTCGTTTTCGTTCATCCGCGATCCTTATTGTCGGCGGGCCAGCTCCCGCTGGATATGATCCAGCAGAATATCGATGTTAATGGGCTTACGCAAAAAAGCAGCGGCGCCCAGACCGAGAGCGTACCGCTGCATATTTTCATCAGCATGACCGGAGATAAAGAGCACGGGCGGCGGCGGTACGGCCAGCAGCCGCAGCTTGTCAAACAGCTCAAGGCCGCTCATGCCCCGCAGCTTGATATCGGTGATCACCAGCGCCGCGCCGGACAGGGCGAGCGGATGGCTCAGAAATACCTCTGCCGAATCAAACGTGTCGGTCGAATAGCCTTCCGACTCCAGGAGATTACTCAACCCGCTGCGGACGGAACGTTCGTCATCAATGATGGCAATGCGCCACGGCAGCGTCATGCTGTTATTCCTCTAACCAGTCATTTAACGTCGCGGGTATCCTTCGCGGGTATCCTTCGCGGGCGCAGGGGGCGCCGTGCCGCTGATTTTCGGTACGCATTCGTGACGAAACCAGGCGAGGGTAAGCGGTTCGCGACTCAGTAAACGCCGTCCCACCGGGATGAGCTGTTCACCCACCAGCATGCCGAACAGGCCAAGCAGGGCGACAACCGGCGGTGCCGGGGAATGGACGTCGAGCAGAGCGTAAATTACCCCAGCACCCACGCCGCACACCAGCGAAATTATCCATGCTTTCATGACGACGCTCCCGTCTGCGATGTTGCCTGCGAAACGGTCACCTGAGGCGGCGGCGCGCCGTCGCGGGATAAGAGATGGCGCATCGCCTGTTCACCCGCCAGCATCCCCAGCAGGCCAATCAGCGCCAGCGCGGGCGGCGCGGGGGAGCGCACCTTCAGCACGGCATACATCAGGCCAATCAATACGCCTGCCGCAAGGGATATCAGCCCAGTACTCATCGTGAACTCCAGAGAAAGAGGCAGCGGCGAGCCGGATGAGGGACCAGCCCGCCGACGGGACTTAGCGAGCCGGTACCGGCGCTAAGGTGCGGTGCTCGCTCTTCTGGCGAGACGGCGCTTTGTGCACCATGGTGTAGGCGTAATCCACGCCCATGCCGTATGCGCCGGAATGCTCGCGCACGATGTCCATTACCGCGGTGTAGGTCTCTTTACGCGCCCAGTCGCGCTGCCACTCCAGCATCACCTGCTGCCAGGTCACCGGGATCACGCCCGCCTGGATCATGCGCTGCATCGCGTAGTCGTGGGCTTCTTTGGAGGTACCACCGGACGCGTCCGCCACCATATAAATTTCGTAGTCGCCTTCCAGCATGGCGCACAGGGCAAAGCTGTTGTTGCACACTTCGGTCCACAGACCGGCCACCACCACCTTCTTCTTGCCGTTGGCCTTCAGCGCGTCGCGCACCTTCTGGTCGTCCCAGGAGTTCATGGAGGTACGCTCCAGAATGTCCTGGCCCGGGAACACGTCCAGCAGCTCAGGATAGGTATTGCCGGAGAAGCTTTCGGTCTCAACGGTGGTGATGATGGTCGGGATGTTGAACACCTTAGCCGCTTTCGCCAGCGCCACGGTGTTGTTTTTCAGCACCTGACGGTCAATCGACTGCACGCCAAACGCCATCTGTGGCTGGTGATCGATAAAGATGATCTGACAGTTCGCAGGGGTTAACACTTCGAGCTTTGAAGAGGTCATAGCATTTTCCAGTGGTTAAGGGTAGAAATTGCCGCGAGCGCCACGGCGATAAAGTCACCCTCATCCTGCGGTTTTCCTTCTCCGCGCGTAATTATCTCTTCGTATAGTTAACCTTAGGTATAGTTATACTTTGGTATACCTATCCTATTGTATAACTGGATCTTTGCCGAAACCGGTTCCCATAATCCTGACCATTCCCCTCTCAGTCAGGAGCAGTTATGGTTACCCTCGGTAAAGCCGATCTCATTCTGGTTAACGGCCAGTTTCACACCGTCGATCGCGAGAATCCTGTCGCGGAAGCCGTTGCCGTGCGCGATGGAAAATTTCTGGAAGTGGGTACCGTCGCCGAGGTGATGCAACACCACGGCGACGGCACCAAAGTGGTGGATTTGAAAGGCCACACCGCCATCCCCGGCCTCAACGACTCGCACCTGCACCTGATCCGCGGCGGGCTGAACTACAACCTCGAGCTGCGCTGGGAAGGCGTTCCGTCCCTGGCCGACGCCCTGCGGATGCTGAAAGAGCAGGCGCTGCGCACCCCGTCGCCGCAGTGGGTGCGCGTGGTGGGCGGCTGGACCGAGTTCCAGTTTGCCGAGCGCCGCATGCCAACCCTGGACGAAATTAACGACGCCGCGCCGGATACCCCGGTCTTCATCCTGCACCTCTACGACCGCGCCCTGCTCAACCGCGCCGCGCTGAAGGTGGTCGGCTACACCAAAGACACGCCAAACCCGCCGGGCGGCGAGATCCAGCGCGACGCCAACGGCAACCCGACCGGGATGCTGATTGCCCGTCCGAACGCCATGATCCTCTACGCCACGCTGGCCAAAGGGCCGAAGCTGCCGCTGGAGCAGCAGGTGAACTCCACCCGCCAGTTCATGCGCGAGCTGAACCGCCTGGGGCTGACCAGCGCCATCGACGCGGGCGGCGGCTTCCAGAACTACCCGGAAGATTACGAGGTGATTGCCGAGCTGCACGCGAAAAAGCAGATGACCATCCGCATCGCCTACAACCTGTTTACCCAGCGTCCGGGCCACGAGCTGGAAGACTTTGAAAAATGGACCGACATGCTCACGCCGGGCCAGGGCAGCGACTTCTTCCGCCACAACGGCGCGGGCGAGATGCTGGTCTTCTCTGCCGCCGATTTTGAAGATTTCCTCGAGCCGCGCCCGGACCTCGCGCCGGGCATGGAGGACGAGCTGGAGCGCGTGGTGCGCCATCTGGTGGAACACCGCTGGCCGTTCCGCCTGCACGCCACCTATAACGAATCCATCAGCCGCATGCTGGACGTCTTCGAGAAGGTGAACCGCGACATTCCGTTCAACGGCCTGCACTGGTTCTTCGACCATGCGGAAACCGTGTCACAGGCCAACATCGACCGCATCAAAGCGCTCGGCGGCGGCATTGCCGTGCAGCACCGCATGGCCTTCCAGGGCGAATACTTCGCCGAGCGCTACGGCATCGAAGCCACCCGCCACACGCCGCCGGTGGCGAAAATGCTGGAGACCGGCGTGCCGGTGGGCTTAGGCACCGATGCCACCCGCGTGGCGAGCTACAACCCGTGGACCGCGCTCTACTGGCTGGTCTCCGGCCGCACCGTCGGCGGAATGCAGATGTACGACCACAGCGCCCGTCTGGACCGCGATACGGCCCTGATGCTCTGGACCCAGGGCAGCGCGTGGTTCTCCAGCGAGCAAAACCTGAAGGGGCAGATCAAGGTCGGCCAGCTTGCCGATCTGGCGGTGCTGAGCAAAGACTACTTCCGCGTGCCGGAAGAGGAGATCAAGGGCATCGAGTCCGTTCTCACGGTGGTGAACGGCGACATCGTCTACGCCGCGGGCAGCTTTGGCCCGCTCGCGCCGCCGGCCATCCCGGTCCTGCCCGAGTGGTCCCCGGTGGTGAAGGTGCCGGGCCACTACCGCAGCGCGCCGCCGCAGGCCGCACGCGTCGGCATGAGTATGGTTCACCACTGCAGCGGCCCGTGCGGGGTTCACAGCCACCAGCATGATTTCGCCCGCACGTCAGCGATGCCGGTGTCCGACGATAACGCTTTCTGGGGGGCGCTGGGCTGCAGCTGCTTTGCATTCTGATGAAAAACACCACTATGCCGCCCCGGATCGACCTGGGGCTGTTCTTCCTGCGCCTGACCGGCAGCCTGCTGCTGCTCTACGTACACGGCCTGCCGAAGGTGCTGCACTTCAGCGAAGAGCTGACGCGCATTGAAGATCCGTTCGGCTTCGGGCCTTACGCGAGCCTGATCCCGGCGATTGTCGCCGAGGTGATCTGCCCGCTGTTGATCATTGCGGGCGTCTACACCCGCCTGGCGTGCCTGCCGGTTATCGCCGTGCTGCTGGTGGCGATGCTGGCGGTCCACCCGACCTGGTCGATTGCTGAAGGGCAGTTTGGCTGGCTGCTGCTGATTATCTTCACCACCCTTGCCCTCACCGGGCCGGGCCAGTGGCGGCTGCAGCGTAAGGCAACGGAGAGGTTCGCATGACCCAGGTTAACGACGTTCGCGACGCACACGTCGAGACGACGCCCGCACCGACGGTTTCACCCTGGCAGCCGCTGAGCCAGCCGGTGTTCCGCATGCTGTGGATCGCCACGGTGGTCTCTAACGTCGGCTCATGGATGAGCGACGTCGGCATCAACTGGAGCATGCTGACCCTGAGCGCCGATCCTCTGGATATCGCGCTGGTGCAGGCGGCCAGCAGCCTGCCGATGTTCCTCTTCGCCCTGCCGTCCGGGGTGATGGCGGACATCGTTGACCGACGTAAATACCTGCTTTTCTCCCAGCTGTGGGTGTTCATCGCCGCCGCCGGGCTGACGGCGCTCTCCTTCACCGGACACGTCACCCCCACCGTGCTGCTGGTGGCGACGTTTCTGCTGAGCGTGGGGGCGGCGATGAGCTCGCCGCCGTTCCAGGCCGTGGTGCCCGATCTGGTGAGCAAGACGGAGCTGGGCGCCGCCGTGGCGCTGAACTCGCTCGGGGTGAACATCAGCCGGGCGATTGGCCCCGCGCTGGGCGGTTTTCTGCTTTCGCTCGCCGGGCCGTGGATGGTGTTTGCCCTGAACGCGCTGTCCGTGGTCGGCGTGGCGTGGGTGCTGTGGCGCTGGCGTCCGGCGCCGTCCGTGCAGCGTCTGCCGCCGGAGCACTTCTTCTCCGCGGTGCGCTCCGGTATTCGCTACGTGCACGCCGCCCCGGTGCTGCGCAACGTGCTGGTGCGCACGGTGGCCTTCTTCGTTTTCGGCAGCGCGGGCTGGGCGCTGCTGCCGCTGGTGGCGCGCCGCGAGCTGGGCTTAGGCCCGGCGGGCTACGGCGTGATGCTGGCGTGCATTGGCCTGGGGGCGATTGCCGGGGCCATCCTGCTGCCGCGCCTGCGCCAGCGGCTGAACGCCGACCGCCTGATGGTGGCCGCGAGCCTGGTCTTTGCCCTCACCATGCTGGCGCTGGCGTTTGTGCGCCACGTCTGGCTGCTCAACCTGTTTGAGTTCTTCACCGGCTTCGCGTGGATTGCGGTGCTCTCGACGCTGAACCTCGGCGCCCAGCGCAGCGCCGCCCGCTGGGTGAAGGCCCGGGCGCTGGCGGTCTACCTGACGGTATTCTTCGGCTCGATGACCACGGGCAGCGCGATCTGGGGGCAGATTGCCTCCCGCTTCGGCACCCCGACCGCGCTGGTTGTCGCCACGCTGGGGATGGTGCTGGCAAGCGCCACCGTGTTCCGCTGGAAGCTGGAGAAAGACCCGGAATTAAACCTCGACCTGAGCGGCCAGCCGCTGGACGGCGTGGAGATCGACCTGCCGAACGAGCGCGGCCCGGTGCTGGTCTCGCACGAGTACATCATCGACCCGCACAACGCGAAAGCGTTTTTGCAGGCGGTGCACGAGCTGCGCCGGGTGCGCCGCCGCGCCGGGGCGATGAGCTGGGCGGTGTACGAGGATATCGAGCGTCCCGGCCTGTTTATCGAGACCTTCCTGATGGGCTCCTGGATTGAGCATCTGCGCCAGCAGGAGCGCCACACCATGAATGACCTCCTGCTGCAGAGCCGCGTTCTGGCTTTTCATCAGGGCACAACATCACCGGCTATTCGCTACCTGGTCGCGCCGGTATAACCACAACCATCACCTGCACAGGAACACACTATGGCAACGTTTAAGGCAAAAGACGGCACGCAGATTTACTACAAGGACGGCGGCGCGGGCAAACCGGTTCTCTTCAGCCACGGCTGGCCGCTGGACGGCGACATGTGGGACAGCCAGCTGAACTACCTGGCGGAGCGCGGCTTCCGCACCATCGCCTTTGACCGTCGCGGCTTTGGCCGCTCGGATCAGCCGTGGAACGGCTACGATTACGACACCTTTGCGTCCGACATCAACGACCTGATCACCACCCTGGACCTCCAGGACGTGACGCTGGTGGGCTTCTCCATGGGCGGCGGCGACGTGACCCGCTACATCAACAACTACGGCAGCGCGCGCGTCGCCGGTCTGGCGCTGCTGGGCGCGGTCACGCCGATCTTTGGTAAATCTGAGACCTTCCCGCAGGGTGTGGATCAGAGCGTGTTCGACGGCATTCGCGACGGGTTGCGCAAAGATCGCGCCCAGTTCATCAGCGACTTCGCCACCCCGTTCTACGGCATCAACGCCGGGCAGACCGTCTCTGCCGGTGCCCTGACCCAGACGCTGAACATCGCCCTGCTGGCGTCGCTAAAGGGCACCATCGACTGCGTGACCGCGTTCGGCGAAACCGACTTCCGCCCGGATATGGCGAAAATCGACGTGCCGACGCTGGTGATCCACGGCAGCAACGACCAGATCGTGCCGTTTGAAAGCACCGGCAAGCTGGCGGCAGAGATGATCAAAAACGCCACGCTGAAGGTGTACGACAACGCGCCGCACGGCTTCGCGCTGACCCACCAGGACCAGCTTAACGAAGATCTGCTGGCGTTTGTGAAGTCGCTGTAATTTTCTGTAGGCCGGGTAAGGCGCAGCCGCCACCCGGCGCTTTCGCAGACGCGTTGCGCTCCGCCAGCAGCCGACAAATCTCCGCGTGCTTCTCTTCGGTAAAGGTAAAGCGCGACATAAAGCCCATGCGGATCAGCGACCCAATCGCCGGCAGCAGACAAATCCCGAAGAACAGCCCCGACAGCACGCCTTGGCTCTGAATTTGCGCCTGCGGCACGTAGCCGATCATCATCAGAAACACGCCGATTAACCCACCGCCCACTGCCACCGACATCTTGCCGGTAAAGGTCTGCCCGGAGAAGGTGATCGCCGCGCAGCGCTTGTGAGTGTGGTACTCCGCGTACTCAATGGTGTCGGCAATCATCGACGAGGTGAGGATGTTGGTCATCATCACGAACAGCGTGCTCAGGCCAAGCAGAATGAACAGCATCGTCACCTGCTGATACCCGACAAACCACATCACCACGCGCACCGCCACGTCCAGCCCGCAGAGGATCATAAACAGCTTCCGCTTCTGCATTCGGCGCGTCAGCATCGGCGCGACCAGGCACAGCACCGCCGCCACGATCCCCATCACGCCAATCGCCATCTGCAGGCTGCCGTCGCCCAGATTGTTGATAAAGAAGTAGATGTACAGACCGCCCGCCACGTTGTGGAACACGCAGAAGAAGAACGACAGCAGGACGATAAACAGCGGCTTGTTCTGGCGCAGGTTGTGGAAGGTGTCGCGGATGGTCACCTTCTCCGGGCTCGGCGGCACGCGCTCTTTAATCTGCATAAAGCCGTTAAGCATCAGCGGCAGGCCCACCAGCATCATCACCAGCGCCGCCATAAAGTAGCCTTTGTCATTGCTGTACTGGGCGAAGAACGCCGCCAGCTTCGGGAAGAAGATGTTGGCGCAGGCAATCCCGGCGTTCACCCCGAGCATCGCCGCCGTCACCGCGCGGGTGCGCTGCCCGGAGTCGTTGGTCATCACTGACGACATCGACCAGAACGGGATATCGGAGATGGCGTACAGCGTCCCCCACAGGATATACGTCACCCCGGCGTAGAGGATTTTGGTGGTCATGTCCGCTTCGATTTTATAAAACGACAGCAGAGTGACGCCGGTGATCAGCAGCGGCGCAATCAGCAAAAAGTGGCGAAACTTGCCGAACCGGCTGTTAATGGTGTCCATAATGCTGGCAAACAGCGGATCGTGAACCGCGTCCCACGCGCGGGCAATCAGGAAGATGGTACTCGCCGCCAGCGCCGAAATCCCCAACACGTCGGTGTAAAAATAGTTAATAAACGAACCCACTAAACCAAAGCTAAAACACTGACCTAAACCATAACCAAAATAAGACCACAGCTCGCGAGACGGTATTTTCATTGTCATTGCCATTGTTATATGCCTGCCTGGTTGCCCGGCGGTCGGCCGCCGGGTCAATATTATTAGCCCTGAACTTTCGGGGCGATCTTGCGCAGCTGCTGCATTAATGAGATTTCACGTCGCGAGAACGGAATGCCGTTCTCCTCAAACACGTCGTGGAACCAGAGGCGGCAGTAGTCCGTGGACTCCTTCATCACCACCGGCCACGGCAGCCACGTCTGGGTTTTGCCGCGCACCAGCCCCCACTGGTACGGCGCGACCTTCGCCGCGTACATCAGCGGGAGCTGCTCTTCGATGGTGCTGCCCACGTGGCGCGCCAGCCATTCGGTACAGAACAGCGGCCGACCAAGCTGTTGCAGTTGCTGAATAATCGCCGTCATGCGGCCAGTGTGGGTGTAGGCGTGGAAGCTCACCACGTCCGAGAGCGCCAGCGCGGTCTTGTCCAGCGGATGCTGGAAGAACGTCTCGCCCTCCTCTTCCGGCGGCAGGCGCCACGCGCAGACGGTGAGCGGCTGGGTCGGGTCTTCTTCACGTACCCACTGGAACGCCAGCTTCATCAACTCGTGCGCGCAGGTCTCCAGCTTCGCGTCGTACTGCACCTCCTGCGTGCCCGTCGCGAAAATACCGCGGTTGCCCGGCTCGTTGTAGAGATCCCACAACAGCACGCGCCTGTCGTCGCGGAACTGGTGCACAACGTCGCGGATGTAGCGCTCAATCTGCGGCCAGCAGTCGGGATCGCACACTTTGTCGCGCCCCGGGCTCGCCGCCGCCTGGCTGTTGTGCTTGCCCGGCACGGGCGGCTTTTGCGAGCCGAGATACGGCTCGTCGCCGGAGAAACCGCAGTCGTCCATCAGGGTCAGCATGGTGCTGAACCCGTGGTCGTCGGCAATCGTTAAAAACCGGTCGATGCGGGCCATCAGCCCGTCGCGGTCGTGCTCCCAGACGATAAACGGCAGGTTGATGCGCAGGGTGTTGTAGCCCGCGTCCGCCGCCCAGCCCAGCTCGCGCTCGATGGTGCTGGCATCGAAGGTCTCCTCCTGCCAGATATCGGTCCAGTTCACCGCCGTCGACGGCAGGTAGTTAAACCCGCACAGCCAGCCTTTTTGCTGATACCACGCCTGTGCCTGCTCCCTGCTCCACTGCTCTTTCATTACGCGTCCTCTTACTGATAATATTTAGCTAATAAATATTAGCTGCGGGATAAATGCGCAAATCACGGCGTTTAGAAAAGCGACGGCCCTCACAAAGTTCACGCTTCGATGAATGAGAAACGTGATCGACGGCGCTAAAGCGTGCGGTTAGGGTATGATGCGAATTCGCGAAAGGGAGAGGACGGATGAAGCGAAAAACAAAAGTGACGATGAACGATATTGCGCGGGCGGCAGGGGTGTCGCAGGCGACGGTATCGCTGGTGCTAAACCAGTCCCGCAACATCAAGCTCAGCGACGACACCCGCCAGCGGGTTATTGGCGTCGCCACCGAGCTCGGCTACGACCGCCTCCCCGCCGTTCACGCCCCGCGCAACCAGGAAGAGATCGCCCTGCTGGTGAGCTCCATGCAGAGCTTCGACCCGTTTATCGACGCCATCAGCCAGGCGCGGGAAGCGGCGTGGCGCAACGAGACCCTGCTCACCGTCTACGACTACGGCGACGACATCGAGCTGGCGCTGAACATCATCCGCCAGCTGGAGAAGCGCAACTGCATCGGGATTGTCCTCGCCTCCCCGGTCACCACGCTGGTGGAGATGACGGCATTCCAGGACTGCACCCGCATCCCGCTGGTGCTGCTTAACCAGCGCGACCCCGGCTCGCCGCTGCTGCCGTCGTTTATCCCGGACGACTACGCCAACGCCTTCCAGGTGACGAAACACCTCATCGCCTGCGGGGCCACGCGCATCGCCCACATCACCGGCGAGAGCTGGATGGAGGCCTCCCGCCAGCGTCTGGCGGGCTACCAGGCCGCGCTGCAGCAGGCCGGACTCGCGTGCGACGACGGCCTGGTGCGCCAGACCAACTGGCAGTTCAGCGAGTCCTTTACCGCGACGGCTTCCCTGCTGGAACTGCCCGAGCGCCCGGACGCCATCTTCTGCGCCAGCGACTGGCTGGCGATTGGCTGCTATCAGGCGCTGGCGGTAAACGGCGTGCGCATCCCGCAGGACATGCTGCTGGCGGGCTACGACGACCAGAAGATTTCCGAGCAGCTCACCCCGCCGCTGACCAGTATTCAACTGCCCTACAGCGAGCTGGGACGGCTGGCGGTGGAGTACCTGTGCAATCAGGAAGATGCCGCCACACACGTGACGCTGGCGGGCAGGCTGAAGGTGCGCGCCTCAAGCCTCGTCTGAGGTAAACACCATGCCCGCGTAGGGCTTCTCGCGACACGCCGCCAGCCGCGCGGCGAGGCTGCCCACGTGCAGCTCCAGCTTGTGCCCGTCCGGGTCGAGAAAATAGTACGACGCTCCCTCGCTTTTGTTCTGCTTCCAGACGGTGACGCCCGCCTGCTCAAGCCTGTGCGAGAACGGTTCAAAATCCTCTTCCGCGACGGTAAACGCGTAGTGGGTGTAGTCGCTCTCCTGCGGCGGCACGTACCGGCGCGCCTCGTCGTACGACAGGCAGACCCACAGATCGCCGCAGGTGAGATAGGCCCCGGTATTCCAGCGGGCGTGCAGGGTCAGCCCCAGCAGCGCGTGCCAGAAGGTGACGCTTTTTTGCAGGTCGCTGACCGCGAGGGTCAGGTGGTTGAGTGATTGCAGCATGACGTGCCCTTTTGTTTTTCGCGCCGGACGTGGTACGGTAAAGAGATGAACATAAACCACGCCGTGCTCACCGTAAACCGCTGGTGGCTGCCTTCTTAAAGGCGGCACGGAGTAGTTTTCCCCATTTTCAGATAGCCGCCGAAAGGCGGCTTTCACATTTCTAAGACCCCTTTCGGCAACTGCACATTAAGGAGTCTTTATGAATGTTCAAACCATCCTCACCGGCGACCGCCCAACCGGCCCGCTGCACCTTGGCCACTTCGTCGGATCGCTGCGCCAGCGCGTGGCGCTGCAGCAGACGCACAACCAGTTTGTGCTGATTGCCGACCTGCAGGGGCTGACCGACAACGGCAGCAACCCGCAGAAGATCCGCGACAACATCCCCGAAGTGCTGGCCGACTACCTCGCCGCCGGCATCGACCCGAACCTGACCACGATCTGCCTGCAGTCCGCCCTGCCCGCCCTCGCCGAGCTGACGATGCTGTATATGAACATCGTCACCGTCGCCCGCGTGGAGCGTAACCCGACGGTGAAAAACGAGATTGCACAGAAAGGCTTCGCCCGCTCGCTGCCGGTCGGGTTTATGGCCTACCCCATCAGCCAGGCGGCGGACATCACCGCGTTTAAGGCCGAGTGCGTGCCCGTCGGCGACGACCAGCTGCCGATGATTGAGCAGACCAACGAGATTGTGCACAAGATGAACAGCCTGCTGCCCGCCCCGGTGCTGCGCCACTGCAAGGCGATGCTGAGCGACACCAGCCGCCTGCCCGGCATCGACGGCAGCGCCAAGATGTCGAAATCGCTGGGCAACACGCTGCACCTTTCGGCCAGCGAAGAGACCATTCACCGTGCGGTCAGCGCCATGTACACCGACCCGAACCACCTGAAGGTGAGCGACCCGGGGCAGATTGAGGGGAACGTGGTGTTTACGTACCTCGACGCGTTTCATCCGGACAAGGAGAAAGTGGCGGCGATGAAGGCGCACTATCAGGCGGGTGGGCTGGGCGACCGGGTATGTAAGAACGAGCTGGAAGCGTGTTTGCAGGAACTGATTGCACCGATGCGGGAGCGGCGGGCGGTGTATATGCAGGATAAGGGTGAGTTGATGGCGATGCTGAAGCGCGGGACGGCTTTGTTGAATAAATAAGATTTCGTGCGAACGACCCTGTAGCTGGCTGGATTT